>Ga0233432_10000119_pt1 | contig 70802 bp, 79 predicted proteins | sample SI_122_August201_6_FD_179870 | JGI IMG/M metagenome (GOLD analysis project Ga0233432, IMG submission 179870) | Seawater microbial communities from Saanich Inlet, British Columbia, Canada - SI_122_August2016_10_MG | ecosystem: Environmental > Aquatic > Marine > Inlet | place: Canada: British... | reverse complement strand
TGTCCCAAGAAGGAGTAAGTGCATCACCACCTTGTGCTTTACTAATCTTACTACCACGTTTACCAAGACCTACACCACTAGCACCACCAGCACCAGCACCACCACCAGCACCACCAGCGCCTTCTGCACCACCCATCATTGACATTAGTTGAGGTAACATGGCCATCATGCCACCCATTCCTCCTCCACCACCAGATTGCTGTGCTGGTTGTATAGCAGCTTGAGCTTGCATATCTTTCATAGTATCTTCATAGTTCTTCTTACCAGTTAATCCAGCTACTGTATCAAACAAAAATGCTTCGTCTATACGAGTAGGATTAGTATTACCTGTTGGAGTTTGCTTGTTGGGAATAAGCTGACCAACTTGTGCCTTAACTATAGATTTCTTTACAGCTTTACCATGCTTTTTCATAAAGGCTTCCTCTGTAGGAAACTTCTTGTAAAACTCTGCTTCAGACTTAACGCCTGCTATTTTTAAAAATTCAGCTTTCATATTATTAGTATTTGTCTAACCAGCCGCCTGGTTGTGGTGTGTTATAGTTCGTAAAGTTAGTTAATTGATCTAAGGCTACCAAAGATTCTCCCTCTTTTGCATATGCCATGTTAGAAGGGTCAGAAGACTTACTGTTATCTGATATGGTATTAAACATTTCTAGTATTTGATCATCATTATATAATTCTTGTAACTGCTTATACTGACCACTCTCTTGCATAACTTTAATCATGTCAGGAGTTACCTCTGAATCAAATATACTAGGTAAGTTTTTTTCTGCGTTTCTTTCACTACTCCTACCAAAGTTCTTATCATTTTCATAAAAATATCTTGTAGCATTTATTCTTGATCTTGTTTCAGTTGGGCTACCTAAATATTTTAAACGCTTGACTCTTTCTTTAATTACATCTTTACTGTTAGGTTTCATGTTTTCAGATTTTAATAACTTATTAAGTTCTTTTTCCTCTGCTTTTGCACGCTTGATACCTTTCTTTGAATAATCTTTAATTAATTTTTGATCAGATAAAGGAATATTATATCCTTTAAAATAAGAACTTGAAGGGTTTACATCATCTGTATAATGAGATAACTCATGAGTTAAGATGCTATTATAACCATTTCCTATAGGAGCTTCTTCTAATAAAGATGGATTCATTCTTATGTTACTATTACTATATAGTCCTAAGTATCCTGGATCATCAAACATACCTATAGTTACATCATCAAAGTTAGTTCTTGCACCCTTAACTTTATTTTTAAATTTATCTGAGCTAGAACTAGCATCTAACATTTTATTATGCATAGCTGAGCTTGCCCAGTCTTTCATAAAGTTTATTTGTGGTGTTGGATCTGGAACTTTAGTTTTAAGTCCATCCTGTGCCATAGGGTACTCTGTAACAGAGTTACCATTAAACTTGTAATCTTTACCTGGCTGCATCATCTTCTTGTCACCAGTGTCAGATATTCCAAGGACAGGGTAGTTAACACCCTTCATCGTTATATTGTTGGAGTTTATTTTAGTTACCTCTCCAGGGTGTGCCCATTGTCCTCTATCATCTTCTATCACACCACCGTTCTCATACTTAGATAACCAACCACCATTACGGTTTTTATTTTTTAGTAAGTCTCCAAAATCTATTCTAGAAGTTTTTTCAAATGCATTATCAAACTGATCACCCATTCTTGTTTGTGCCAGTCTCCTAAGCTCTTCCATAACCTCATCTGAACTATTAAAAGAAGATGGGTCTATTTCCACACTTCCATCAAGTTTTCCATATGGAACAGTTGAACCATCTGGTAGTCCCACTCTGTAGTTTTTAAAATAATCGTTTAAATAGTTTGTCTTATACTCTAATGCTCTATGACCATATCCAGTTGTATAATCATTACCAATAGTACCAAATCGTTTATCAAGTCCCTTCTTTAAATAATCTGAAAGATTGTATCTAGTTAAGTTTGTGTAAACATCAGAAGAATTATCAGAAAAAGGAAAATGAATTGTTTCATCTAAAAATTTAGATTTAGCTTCTAACTTTTCTAATGCATCAGTCTCATACTTCCAAGCTTCTCCATCTTTTATATTCTTTTGGACTTTTTTATATTCTTTTCTAGTATCATTTGCAACTTTAGCTTTTGCATTAAACACATCCATATCCATATCAACATCACCTGTATACTTAAGACTAGGTGTATTATCTACTTTAGCAGCTGGTTTTGAAAAGTCAAATAGTTTATTTCCGTACTTCTTTGCAAGCTTTAATAGTTTACCCCATTGCGCTTTCTCCACATCGCCACCATTCTTATTTTGTGAAGCAGCACCAAGTCCTACAGCTGCTGGTATGTATGCTGGAAGCTTGTTAAATATCTTTCTAAAGTTTTCTTTATCACCTAATAATCTAAAGAAACCTTCATCAACAGGAGTTTCTCCTTTTAACCCTTTAGTCATTATTGCTTCAATTTTTGAAGGATTAACTTCTTGACCAGGTTTTAAATTAAAAGCTTTTCTGAGCTCATGTACTCTAGCATGTATCTCTTGAGGTCTTGCTAAGTATTCTAATTGATCAATTAACTCTCCTCTCTTTTTTTGATCTTTTGTTGTGTTTATTTTATTAAGCCACCACTCTTGATCTTTACCTACTGCACTGTTTAATATGTCTTTAGCTTCATCTGTATACCCTGATTTACCTGCTGTAATTGCATGCAGGTCTTCATGTGTAATTACTGAACCAACATCCCTTGCTTTTTCTTTTATACGTTCTAAGTTAACTGATGCTTGATTTGTACTACCTTTGTATAATCCTAAGGTTCTAGGGTTTTCATCATAATGTAAAGCCATCTCTTGATGGCTTAAATTATTCTCATCAAACACCTCTGTAAATCTTCCTTTCTGTTGTACTGTTTCAAGATTTCTTTTTGCTAATCCAGCATTTAAATCTTTTAGATTGTCTTTAATTTTAGCCTGTAAGTTCGCTGGTAAGTTAGGAGTTTTATCAAGCATTGTATTATACATATTAATATCTTGAAGAATCTCAGTCTCACTCATACCAGATCTTAGGGTGCTAGGTTGATTTAGCATCTCTTCTGTTCTTCTGATAATCTCAGGGTTATTAAACCAATCTTTATTGAATGTCTCACTAGCTCTAATTTGTGCTTTAGGAGTATCCATTACATCCTGACCAAATCTTATAAGGTTTGATTTAATTCCAGGATCTATTGAAGCATCAATAGCATTAGATATATCTGGAGTAGGAGTTTTTGTAACTAAGTTTTTACCTTTATTGTATAAATTTTTAATATTTTTACCTCCTGTAAATATTTCACTATATGGAATCATATCCATTGCTGTTAAACCAAGATCTAACCCTGTATCAAAACTAGGATTTTCTTTGAATTTATCATATGCTTCAGGAGTATTATAAGCAGCATAAGCAGCACTACCTACATCTATTGTTCTACCTATGCTTACAGGGCCTCCAAAAGGTTTATAGCTTAGTGCTCTTCCAATTGGAACAGCTGCTGCTCTACCTAATGTTGCTATACTTGGAGCAGCCATCATACCTCCAGCAAGACCTAACATTCCATACATTAAAGGATTAACAACATCATACGTATCCTCAGCAAGTCCTCTTTTTGTATAAGCAGCTCTTCTTACACCTCTCCCTATAGGACCATCATCCTTAAAGTATTTTCTTTGCTCTGCACTTAAATCATTATAGTAAGGATACTTCTCATAGTCTACCCCTGAGTACATTACTACTTCATCTAGTTGATTAGGAACATCAGCAAATGTACCTTCCTCATATGCTTTTTTATATTCAGGTGTACCATATTCTACTGTTCCATCTTGAGCTTTAGTAAGGTTAGGAGGAGACATTGCAGAAGAACCAGAGTTACGTGAATACATCATACCTGATGCACCTGGAAGACTTCCTCCCATAGCAAACTTATCTAACCAACCACCATTCTTAAATTGACCATCTTCTTGTTTAGGTCCCATTTGAGAAGCTGCTCCTAATCCCCCTACAGCTGCGGCAGCATATGTTTTATTTAAAATATCTTTTATTCCTTGTCTAACATTACTGTTTTTTAAATTTGCAGTTCTTGGGGCATTAGGCATTAGATACTGACCTGGTTTTAAAAATTGTTCTGCATCTAAACTTGAAAATAAATGTTGAATATCAAAATTTGCACCTGAACCTCTGAAGTCTTTTCCTTGTTCTTTTGACCAATTAGCTATTGCATCTGTAAGTGCCTCAACTTGTTCATCTGTTACATTATCTCCTACCTTTAATCCTGCATTTTTTTCTAGCCAACCAAGTGCTTTTCTAAACCTTACTTGTTGCTCAAATGGTTGACCCATGTTTTGTACAAGATTTTCGTCAGGCATTCCTGTTCTATCAACAAGTTTAAATTTTGGGTGTCTATATAAATCACTTCCTTGTTGACCTACATTACTAAACATGTGCTCTATTTCATGCTCAAGTGTTCCTAATACATTTTCTTTGGTAAGGTGAGGTTTTCTTGGGTCTATAGTAATTTTACCACGATTATATAAACCAGCAGCTCCATCTGGTGTTTTATCAAAAGCAAGAGTAGAATTTTCAAACTCTTTTATATAATCATCAACATAACTAACTACTTCATCTTTGCTACGTCCAGTAGCTTCCATGTTATTTTTTATAAACTTGTCAGACATTAATCTGCTTCTAGTTTTAGTTGCTAGATCTGAAATTTCTTGTGTTGTAGGTATGAGATGATCATAATCAATTGTATCAAACTCACCATCTACAACTTTCATAAATTGTTTTTTCTCAATAGTTGGTAAACTTTTAAATTCAAAATTATCCACCTTTTTTAACTTCTTAGAACCTTGATACATATCCTTTCCCCACTTTAATATCTTACCCCATTGTGCTTTATCTACACCATCTCCATCAATTGCTTTCAAAGGCGTAGCTCCACTAGCAATAGCTCCAAAGTATTTCTTTTGCTTTGCTGTGAGAGGCTTACCTTTTACGTAACCATCTTGTAGTATCTTTTTAGCTTTTGCTGCTGATAAACCTTTTGCCATTACTTATATGATATTTGTGATGGTGTGATTATAAATTGACTTACTATATGTGTTGTTGACCTGTTGTCAAGTATGTGTCTAACTTTTAAATTCTTAGCTCTAAGTGGAGACTTTCTAAATGATCTAGATCCGTAATCCATATTAGTCTGATTAACCTCCTTGTCTAAAGATAATGATTTACATGAACTTAAGAACAAAGGTAACTCATCATTTTTTTGAAGAGCCCAAAATGTATTATATTGATAAAAGCTATCTGTCTTTGCGTAGGTAATAGTTTTACTATCAGTATTTAAAATAGGGTACTGCATATAAGACGATAAGTTATTTTCAGGTTTTGGTACTAGATTTAATACACCTGTTGATTGTTGACCATTATATAAAACAGCTTTATTAAACCATTGGTTGTCAACTTGTATCTTTTTATTTATATCAAAAGATCCTGAAGCCTCTGGTAGATAATTATAAACTTTACTGTAGTCTTTTACATTCTGTAATATCTCATCATGATATGTATAAGAAAATGGATACTCTATAATATAAGGTTCGATGTTTCCATAGTAGTAATTATATATAGATGTGTCTTTTAAATGTGTCCAGAGGCATCCTGTTATAGCTGTTGTATAATCAGAGTTTACCCAATCTTCATTCTCTATTTCTTTTAATGGTACATATTGCTCAAACATACAATTTCCAGAGGAAGTAATTGATATACTAATATCATTTTCAGGTACATTTAAAGCAATACCAGACACTAGCTCATCTAGAGACACATCGCCTTTTAATACATTTCCACTTTCGTCTAGTATATTAAAAGGTCCTGCTCCAGGTGCAGACTCTGTTATTTTTATATTTATTGCTTTAGTGTTGTTTGCCATCTGTTTATTTTATTATATACACGGTCCTATTAATGTTGCTCCTGGTATTGCTACACTTGCACAAACTTTTAAGGTTTGCCCAGATCCTACAGATATTGATTCTTGTTGACCGAAGCAATTAGTGTAATAGATTGCTGTTGGTCCAGTCACCTCATACTCATTACAGGTTGCTGATATTGTAGTGGTAGTGGTAGTGGTAGGTGCGCCAGTAGTACTAGTAGTTGTTGTATTTGCACTTAATGATTTACACACACATGACATTATTGATGAACCTGATGTTATAGTTTCTGAAAGATTAGTTCCTCCATCTATAAGAGTGTAAGGAGCAACAGGTGAAAGAATATATGTTTCTAACAATGTTGTAAATAATACAATATTACCTTCATATTCAGAAAGAACTTTCCCTTCTACAGAACCTATATTAACTTCAGTATTTAAAACTCCAGTAGAGTATTCATATTCTGAAATATAATTGATAGATGATAAAGTATCTTTATTTACAACTAACACTCTACCATTAGTAGTGTACAACATATTACTTATTGCTTCTCTATTATTCTGTAATGTAAACTTTGTTGTACCTGTAGCAGCTAAAGTTGTTATATCTAATTCTATTCCATTTGCTGGAGAACTATCATCAATAGCAATTAATGTTGTGTCATCTATAGCTACAATAGAATCTACTGTTCCAAAACCTATTGGTAAAGTTATTGTTCTTTTAGGACCAGTCGCAAGCTCATTTCCAGTTGCCACAAATGGATCTAGTTGATCAATGTCCCACTCTTTAATATCTGAGGACACTGACCAAAATTTAGTTGACGTTAGAGCTATATCCGAAGGACTTGTATATCCAGGAATTGTTAAGTTTATTAAACTTTGTGCGTTTCTATTAATTGCACCAATTTTATTAGTTCCCATGTCAAATAATATAGCATCACACTCCTCTATAAAAGGAACTGCAGTAGTGGTAGTTGTGGTTGTCTGTACACAACTACAATCGTACATGTCAGATATTATTCCATTATATATTTGAAACACACTATTGTTAGATCCATAAGTTTCGTTTGTCCAATACCACCCATCAGGAGCAGGGGTGCAATCACCATCGTCTCCTAAGAATGCTTGTTGACCTACTTCTAAACTATAATTTACTTGTATGGTAAAAGAAATAGGAAGTGTGGAATTTGTAGGATCTTGAACATTACTTGTAAGTGTAACAAAACCTGCTGCAGCACAAGCATCTTTTGCATTTCCAGAACTTATAACTGCAGACTGTCCAACTATTTGATAACCTTCAAATATTACTTCTTCAACTACTGTTGAAGGTCTTGCACATATTGTTGTAGTGGTAGTAGGAGGAACAGTAATAATTCCAGTACCACCTGAAAGTTCACAGTTTGTTGGTATAAAGAATCCACCTTTCATAGTACAATCTTTAACTGTAGTAGTAGTTGTTGTAGTTGGAAATAAAGGATTACTTGTAGTAGTGGTTGAAGTTGTAATAATTAAAGGACTTTTAACTGGCCCTGCTATTACTGATAAAGGTGTTTGTGTTACACAGCATGTGTTTGTACCTGAGTAATAAAAATTGTTTTCCCCTACGTAAAAATTAGGTAGGTATGAGTGAAACGATATCCAACTGTTACTATTAAAATCAAAAGACATTGTCCAAGACTTATTACAGAAATAACTTTCATCATCTAAAGAAATTATTCTTATTGGTGGATCTGTCTCTCTATACGTTGTAGTAGTTGTTGTTGTATCATCTCCAATTGAATCTTCAACAGTAGTAGTAGTTGAAGTTGTAATTTCTTCTTTACCAGTAGTAGTTGTTGTAGTTGTTAAATCAATATCACAATTACCACTTGGAAGCATTCTTACATTTGAAGATAAAATCTCTCTAGCACATAACACAAGCGGTTTACAAAACTCTCCATTCTCTAAATCACATTGAAGATTTATACTTTGTACTACCCACTCAGTACCACAAGGAATATATTTTACACTTATACTTTCATTAAAAGGTAAACTTGTAAACTCATTACAAACTGACTGTATTGGTGTAGGTACCTTTGAACTAAATGAGGATGCACCTGTTGCTAGCTCAATATAAAAATCTCCTGTTTCTTCATTATATTTAATATCATCACTAAGAGGTGTGTAATCAAGTTTAGTAATAATTATTCTTTCAAACTTACTATCATATACACCATGTAATCCAATACCATTAAAATGATTGTCAGTATCTACATTAGGAAAGTGTTGTAATATTTTAAAAGGTAAGTGATCTGTCATAAATCTATTTACACCAGAACCATATCCAGTAAGGTCTGCCACCTGACCACCTTTCACTAAAAACACTTGACCTCTCTTAGCATCTACAGTGATTTGACCTTGAGGAATCTTCAACATAAATTTGTTCTGACTTCCTACATATCCAAGATCTGTTTCAGCAAAATCAATAGGTGGAGATGAATCAAATAGATTAGGGTTACCTATATAAGCCGCTTGAGGATTACTAGTATCAATGGTTAGCAAGTTGTTATACAATAGTGACTTATTCTCAAATCGTGCAAGTATCGCTTTGTTTTGAATACCATCTAATGATGTAAGATTCCCATAGTTTTGTGGAAAATCATGAAAAGATAATGCTCTATAAACTAGCCAGTTGTTTACCCTAACATCAGCACTTGCAGTAGCAGCATCAGAATAAATAGCTCTAAAAGGATACACCGTATAGCATAAATCTTCTTTCCAATCAGGAGGAAGATGTGTAAATACATTTTCTTTGTTTTGTTTAGAAAATGTTACATTGTAATAATATGTGTTATCTTGAACAATAGGTACATTTGTTTCTTGTAACCAATCATCAGGAATACCGCTACTTACATGAGGCCAGAAGTCTCCTTCTTTATTATTAAATGCTTGACGTAAATCTGTATTATATACAGTCTCACAATAAAAATTAGGAATACCGTATGCAAATAAATACATAAACCCATCATAAAAAGTTCTATAAGAACCTCCTGTAATAGGATCTATTGAAGATGGATCATTAGGACAATCTAAATTGTGAGCTTTATATGAAAAGAAGTTTGCAGCTATAGTGTTATCAATTTCAGCATTTTCTAGTATTGATCTTGAAGAATGCCAAAACCTAGGATATGCTATGTTTCCAATTTCATCAAAGAACACATCACTATCAACAGGAGCACCCACTCTATTATCAATAAAGAAAGGAAGTTTAGTTTTATATGCAAACCTAGAAATAAATGTATCTCCTCCAAACACTGTTGATGTTCCACCAGTTTGTTTAGGAACTTGATAACCTGTGTCTACAGTGCTGTAAGAGTATATCTGTCCGTATTGATTAACTACAATATTTTTCATTGATGCATAATATGATACAACAGAAAGGTCAAATTCTTTTTCAGGAGTTCCACATGTTCCAGCACTACCAATAGTATATCTTGATTTATCTATAATAGAAGGTTCTCCAGAAGGAGTTTTCAAACTATTCGTATCACTTGGAAAAGGTATGTGACTTACACTAGAATTATTTGTAAAATCTCTATTCTCAATTGTTTTTATAAACACTGAGCTTTCTCTATTCCAATTGTTTACATTATATTCATTTGGTGCAAGGGATTGTACTCCAGGTATTAAGTATCTTGCAAAGTCAATATCTCTTTGTTTAATACCTACAAAAGAAGTTCCACTACCACTACCAGATTTATTATTACCAATATCAAATGAATAATCATAACTAGCTCTAGAGTTATATGACTGTGCATAGTTTCTTCTAGTTATACCGTTTATATATATTGTTAAGTATGTTTGATATACAGTAAATGCTACACCTATATTAAAAGGATTTGTAAGACCTGCAACATCTTGAGCGCTCTTTAATGCATCTTGCTGTGCTTCTAAAGAAAGAAGTTTATATTTAGCATTATCTTTGACTTCAGCAAAGTGACCTTTACCTGCACCAAACATTACACTTTCAAGTTTTAATACATTTCCTAAGAATGGTTGTCCAAAAGATGTATCTGGTGAGTTAAATATTTGTCTATAAGAAAGACCTTCTTCATCATTTAGTTCTGTAATTGGTTTAACTGGTTGTTCTATTTTACAACCTAATGTAGATCTTCTAGACTTTTTAGTATTAGTTATTTCTCCAGGAGGCATTTCTATTGCTTCTTGTAAATTTCTGTTTTTATTAGATTGGCAAGGACATGCCCAACATGTTGTACCTGCATCATAAGTACCTGTCTCTTGCCCCACTGCTACTCTTGGAAAATGTTGGTCATTAGCTGCAGAACAAAAACAAATCCAACCCTTTAACCATTTTTTCTTATAAATCTCTGCACTATTATCATCTGTAAAAGGATCATACCAGTCAACTCCCCAACTTCCACAGTTTGGTGCGGACACTGCCCACACGTCATAATTACCAGGGCCTATTAGAATCCTACCAAGAAGAGCAGTTGGTCTTGTAAGAGAACATATTTCAATCTGTGTGTCTAATTCAATAGCTGCTTGTGCAACTCTACCATTTGCTGCGCTTGTATATTCATATACTCCTTGCTCATCATTTATTGTAATTTCAATAAATCCACTACCACCACCAAGAAAATCCTCCCAAGAGAATATTGTTTCAGTTGAAGGTAAATATAGTAACCAAGGTTCTGATTCATCAGTCCAAGCGTTATTAGATGCTGATACATAAGGATCAACCCCTAAATCATTATAAGGATAATTTGGATAATAATATTCTTGATCATCTCGAGTGTACGTGTTTACATTCCTGAGCATACCCTTTGCTATCACAGACTTATTAGTTCCTCTGTCTGCTCTTATAATCTTATATCCAACAATATTATCTTTTAAATCATCTGATAAATCAGACGTAGAAATTAATGAATTAAGTTCACTATTACTAATGCGAACACCTAATGGAAATACTGCATCATCTTGTATAGTAGGTACAATCTGATCATTATCATAAACAATTTGACCGTTCTCAATAATAGGGCTAACTAAAACATCTGGAAATTTATGATGTCTAATTTTTTGTCCAGCTAAATTTCCCCACACATCATCTTGACAAGGGTATTCTTCTGTAGATTCCCAAAATGCAAATTCACCATATTGATAAGGTCCTTTATAACTTGTATCTGTAGAATCATAACCTGAAGAAAACTCAGAAACTGTTGCTGTATTATAAACTTTCCAATATGATTTATATCCTACATCACCTATATAGTAATCAGGTTCACCAATAAAATCACTATTTGTACTTGGTATATCTTGAGGGTTGTCTACAGGTTGATTAACTTCTCTACCTGGAATATGAAAACCATCTGTTTGTTTACCGTTTCGTAGTAAGAATACTATTTCAAATGCATATACCTCATCACGCATGTACCCACGTAAGTGAGTAGCATTTAGTTCATCTGCATAGTTTTCACTTGCTGGAATTCTATATGTCTCCCACTTAAGGTTTATTTGACTTGCAATAGACTGATAATTAATTCTATCAATAGATGTAAGGTTGTCCCATACAAGAACATCTTGCACAGCTGTAACATCTTGAGCTATATCATAATATGGAAACTTTTCAAAAATATCAATCATTGCTAATTGAATAGGTGTTTGATCTGCTCCTGTATAAGTAATATCTTTAAAGGATTCTTCAATATTATAAGTACCTACTAATTCAGCAGAGCTTATATTATTAATAGTTTTTATTACAGCTAAATTAAAGTACTGAAACTGCCCTGTTATATCTAAATCATTTACACTTATAACAATAGACTTTCCAACAGGATAGTCAAAGTTTACTGTTGTTACAAACTCATCAGCAATAGGTGTTGGGTTTGTTACAGAGTAGTACGATGTAAGTTCATTACCACTTGCATCTGCGTATTGAACTGCAAACTGATAAGTTCCTGCAACTAAAGATCCTACATTTTCAACTTTGGAAACTTCTAAAGAAGGTATGGAAAAATTAGGTTGTAATTTAATTTGGTTACAATCTAATTCATTACCATATACAGGATCACAACTAGGTGTTCCTGCTATAAGTTTATAAGGAATGTTTTCTATATCTAGGTATCTTCTAGAGTTAATTCCGTCTGTCCAGTATATCTCTGTTGTACAATTAGTTATTCTGTGTACAATTTTAGGAATAGGATGCTGTGTGTTAAAGTTTAAACAAGGTGCATTAACTAATACACGATATACACAATCATTATTATCCATGTATCCTATCTCACTTCCTCCTGTGTCAGGGTTTGATAAAAAGAAAATATTCTTTCTTTTTTCTGGAATAAAATGTTCCCCAATTAATTTATAACCAGTAGTAAAAACAAGACATAACTCATTACCTGGCTCATTCTGATAATTAACAGAACTAGAGTCAAAGTTTTCTATAGCAGCATTTAAAGCATACGTAAGCCTTCCAGGACCAACCTGATTGATTGAACTGTCTAGATTTAATCCTGTTCTAGCAGTTGCAGAGTTCATCGTTATATTGGTTCTTCTTGAGTTTCCAGATGTCCCAGAAGTACCATTTGATTGATCTTTAGCCATAGTTCTTAATTATTGCGTCTTCTTCTACTTCCGTATCTATTGGTTCGATTAGGTAACTCATACATATTGAACCTGTTTAAATCTTTTTTAATTCTTCTTTGCTTTTCCCAAGGTGTTTGTTTTTTAACCTCAATCTCTGCCTCTATATATTTTTCATTATATTCCTGCTTATAGTATGCTAACTTCTGTTGAAGCTGATTAAAAGTTTCATCATTTGTTTGATTAGTTAATATTTCAAACACTTTAAATTTAATAAAAGCTTCTACATATTCAGCTATACGATAGTTATCAGGAACCAATTGGTTACCTATATCATCATACTCAGCAGAATAAAACAATAAATGAACTACACCATTTCTAAAATTAGTGACAAACTTATTGTCTCTAATATCAAAAGAATCATAAGTAGCAGAACCAGGAGTAAACTCACGAACTGGTGGAGCAAAATTGTTCCAGTCACTTCTATAATTTACATCGCATTGTTTTCTAGTAGATATATTTCCTGGTTTTAATAAATAGCTATGTCTATATGATCTAGCTATTTCATTGTTTGTTTTGTATACAGCTTGAACTAATTCAGGCATACACGTACCATCACAACTTGGATGTTGACACTCAGGATTATTACAAGGAGTTCCTCCTATTGTTAGTGGAGATATTTGTATTGTTGTTGCGTTAGCTGCTTGTGAATAAAATGATGTAGCAGAAGGATAAGGGTTGCCTGGTATAGATGTACACATCCACGCTTCTCTAACTGCATGAAAGTTATCTGGTAATCTTGCTTCAAAGTCTTCTATAAATAAAACTTGTTCACTAATTATGTAAGTAGTTCTTCCCAGCTTCTTTAAACATTTGTCTAAATATGTAGGGAATAACAAATCATCTACTGCACCAGTATCAAAGTAACTTTTAAGTTCTTCTTTTACAGTTGCATATAGAGGCTCTGGTGATACGAAATTATATTTATAATAGTATGACATAACTTATTTTTTCCATTCGTTGTACGTATGTTGGTACTTTTTATCAGTTTTTATATAATGAGATAGTAATCTTGATGTGTCTCTAGATGGTTTAAAATACCAAAGGTCTGCATTTCTAAATCTTGCAGACTCTTTAAACCATAACCATCCAAAGAAATATCCTTCAGTATGATAATTAAAGTTGTATATAACTTTACCTTTCTCTTTAGTTTTTTGCCAATCAATAGGAAGATTGATAAACTCTTTTCCTCCTACTCCTTTAACTTTTCTTCTTTTCTTCTTATTTATTGAGAAGTCTCCAAACCCACAGGGAAGTTTTTCTTTTTCACCTGTTTCTAGTATGTGATGTTTAAAGGAATCATTAAATGTATAGAGTATATTTCTCCACTCATCAAAGTTTAAATTTACAAGAGGGTTATTCTTACAAAAATCTTTGTAGTTATCTTTACTTGCACTTCTCCAATCCACAGAGACTCTAGACATTTATACAATTTTTAATTAGTAGGTTGTGCATTAGGAGCTTGACCATCTATACCTTCATTGCTCATGTCATCTTTAAGTTGGAAGTATGTAGATAAAAGTTTTGTAGATGTCATAGCTAGTACTTGTTGTTCTAAGTAACCTGGAAGAGCATACTCTTTATCTAAAGGGTTCTTACAGTAATCCTCGTCAGTATAACTAGAACTTCCACAATCACAATCTGGATACATTATTTCATTAGGTACATCTTCTTCAAATAAAGCAGCTAATCTTATTGACTTTAATAAAGGATTGTTAATGTACATATAACCATTAGATATCCAAAAGTAACTTTGCTTTTTAATTATTGGTAACTTTAATAAATTTAAGTATCTATTTATTGTTATCTCTTTTAATTTAGTACCCTTTCCTCCCATAGCATTTATAGAATATACACCTTGAATTACATATTGGTAATTTCCTTCAGACATTCTTGGGAGTTTATATTTTGTTCTTGCAACTGTACACTCATCAGCAAACTCACAACATTCAGATATAGGGACTTCAACCATTTCCAAACAAGGAATAGTAGTAAATAAAGTATCACTGGCCCAGAGTTTTCTTATATTAGTTTCTCTTTTAATTAAAGTCAATGCGTTAACTCTAACTTCAGATGCTATTGCTCTATCAGTTATAAGCGCATCAGTAGATAAGATCTTATGTGTAGATCTTATATCTGAAACTAATTTTCTCAATGTTGCCATAATTATATTCTTTCTTCAAATTCAGCTACTTTGCCTACTTTAAAATCATAAACCAAAGCTAGAGCAGCTCGTACACTATGTACAAAATTATTATCTTTATGCCACCTATCTGTTCCAGATAAACTAGGCATTTGTTGTATCCTAACTCCTTTTATTTCCTTTGCCATATAATGATGCTTGTCACCTGTATGAACTTCTCTATACGTAGCATCTCCAAACCACTTACTATAAGTTGGATGTGTAGCAAATAGTAAAGGTAAGGCATCAATCTTACAGTTACCATGATGGAATCCAATAAACGTATTACCCACTACAGTTGCTTTAATCAATCCTTCTTCTCTAACAAATGATATATTATCATCTTTTTTAAAGAATATATCTAGCGCATGGGCTAAGTAATATGATTTAGTTCTATCGTGATTACCTTGTACTAAAATAACCTCAACATGTTTAGAATTGGTCTTTAACATTTTAATAGTATCTACTAAAAGATTAAATCCCATCTCGTACTCTGATGCATAATCTAATATTATATCTTGAGGAGTACCATTAGTTGTAGTGTTCTGATAATTATCTGTATGAAAGAAATCATTAGATATAGGAAACACCACTTTATTTATATTATAAATAGATCTAACTTTATGAGTTAAAGCTTCTGCTATTTGCACAAATCTATTAGCTCTAGTTTGTGGATCATTATCTCCATCAACATATCTTTTAGCTAAGTGATAATCTGATAAAGATAACTCAATATCTACCAGAGGTTTTAGCTCCATCTCAGGAGCAGGAATAGGAATGTAGTTTGATTTATAGTTCTCTAAGAACTTGCTGAAATCATCAGCTGTGTAATCTTGTGGACCTTTTCTTTTAGAAAAGATAGAAGATGTAAACTTTCCAGTAGGTAGAACTTTAGACCAATAGTTAGTAATTATATACTTTTCTAAATCTATCTTGTGTAACTCTGCTAGCTCTATATCATTCTTTGGCTCAAAGTCAAGAGTTATTGTGCTCTCTATTGTTCCCTTTTCATTGTTTACTTTTTTTACAAACTCAATTTGCTCATTAAGTTTACCAGCCTCTTTAATAAAGTTTTCTGCAGGATCTTCATCTTGCTTTTTTATTTCTTTCAGTAACTCATTTACTTCATCTTCTGTAATATTTAATTTATCAGCATAAAACTTTTTACTTTTCTTCCAAGCTAGTAATGATTTTAACTGGACAAGTAAATCTTCAGAGTAAGACATAAGGTGTGGGTTTAGTTAAATATGGTAAAGATATGAAATTTATTTTGGATATTACAAATAAATTTACTAAGGATGGTTATTCTTTATAACTAGTTTAGTTATAAATAAAAAACTCCCAGGGCTATTACACCCTAGGAGAAGCCTTGTAAAACCAACAAAACAAGACTTTTTATTATTGAGGTTCTACTATTATTTCTACAGTATTTATACAGCTTCCAAAAGAGACTACTCTAATAATTTGTGTATTGTCAGGTATTTGATCTGTTGGATAACCTGCTATTAATTGATCTCTAGTTATACCTGATTCAATTGGTGCTGTGTAGTCATTTACATCTGAGTACAAGTAAAAAGGTCCTGTATCTACACCTAGTTGTGAAAATTGTATTGCTCCTGTCATTTGTTATGTTATTAGTACTTGTTCGTAATTTTGACAATTAAGATTTGCGTTCTGAACTCTAACTATAGTTGTACCAGCAGGAACAGGTGTTAAAAAACCAAAGAGTCCTGTTAATATTGCTATTGAGATACCTGTTGCAAATGGTGTTGTAAAACCATCTGCATTTGAAAATATATTTACAGGTCCAGAACAGACTCCTGCTGAAGTTAAGCTAATTCTTACATTTGATGCTGCCATAGTTTATTTTTTTTTATTTAGAAACATATTGATATTGGAGCTAATATATATCCGCTACTGTTTACTCTAGCAGAGTATTGACTAGCATTTGTATTAAGTCGTATTTTATAAAAGTTTCCATTTCCATTAAATGGGTTAGTAGCTCCAGGATTATTAAATATTCTATCATTTACACTTATTGTTCCTACTGCTTGATGTTGTATATAACAAAGACTATCTAGTACTAAGGAACAATCTGATATACTTGGATTTGTTTGAGATGATATTGCTCCTGGATCTACAATTGGATTAGAACTTGTTGTTGTTGTAGTAGTTGGTGGTACTACATATACCGCAGAAAGACCATTTAAGCTACAATCACACGTAGTTGTAGTAGTTGTGGTACTAGATGTACTTGTACTTGTTGTTGTACTTGTACTTGAAGAACTTGTAGTAGTAGTTGTGGTTGGAACTATAATTACACCATCGAAAAACCAGTCTTGATCGAAAGATTCCATTACATAAGATTGGAAAAGTGGAGTTATTAATTCATCAACACAAGGATTACATGTATCATTTGGTTGATATAAACTTCCATTTTTAACTACCTTGTTTCCAAAATCCCAAGATCCAACTTTTTCATTAGTCATAGTTGCTTGTACAATAGCTCCAGCTTGGATAAGTAATTGACCAGATTGTATAGTATTACCTACAGTTATTGTAGAATTTACAACAGATATTCCGTCTACAGTTATTTTAAGATTTACAGTTCCTATAGTTGATGGAGTTTGACTTCGCAACTCCCAGTTAAACTTATAAGGAGGTGGTGCTGTAGTGCTTGTTGTTGTTGTTGAACTAGTTGATGTAGTAGTAGATGTACTACTAGTACTTGTAGTTGTTGTACTACTAGATGATGTTGTTGTAGTAGTTGGGCAATTAGTTGGTATGTCAATACAATTTTCACAGTCACCTACAGAGCAAACTCTAATAATAGTTGCACCTATAGGAAGTTCTACAACATAACCAGACTCTAATTCTGTAGCTGGTACTTGTGTTTCAAAAGGGGAAACATATCCATTTGCATCTGAAAATAAATCAAACGGTCCAGCAATGCCAGACGGAGGAATAGTTATGGTTATTTGTATTAACATATCTTATATTGTTGTGTTTATTTTAATTTATTGTAGTGTAATATCTAAAGAATTAATACACTTAAAGCTAGATGTAACTCTTACTATACTTGAATAGTCTGGTACAACAGAACTAGTATATCCAATTAATAAATCTGCTCTAGATATACCTGTTTCAAAAGGATCACTAAAGTTATCTTTATCTGAATAAAGTTCAAAGTTATCAGCATCGGTACCTATAGTAGGTATTGTTAAAAGTACAGTCATAATTATGAGCAACAGTTATTATTAATATTTGTTATTTGATTATTTATATCAATTATTTGAGCTTTCATTGCAGCAATCTCTTGAGTGTTTTTAACTTGTTGAACTTGTAATGCACAAAGAAGAGCATCTATTTTTGATAATGCTACATTCAATGTGTCACAAGCTTCTATGTTTGTACATGGAGTTGTAGGACCATCATACACAACTGTGCTTGACAGAGGACCATTTGTTCCACATGAGTTTGTAGAACAGTTACAATTTGATGTACATCCACAAGGGCTATTTAAAACTACATCAGTGCAGCAAGGGTTTACAGGTAAGTATGCCATTTTGTTTTTATTTTAAGGTATGTAAATTATATAATATGCTCCGTATCCAGGTTGCCAGTTAGCATGATCTTGTCCACCTCCTGTATCTGCTAGTGATACACCAACATTTAAAGTTTGAGTAACTTCACTTGTTAATCCGTTTGTAGCTGGAGAAGATGTTCCTCTCATTGCGTATCCTAAATTACCACCAGTTGAATAACCTTGTCTTATTTGTTGGTCAGTTTGAACTGGATCTTGAGTATTAGCAGTCCCTAATGAAACTACTTTGTGAGTATGACTTTCTGGAGTAAGACTAGAGGTTACAGTTGAAACATGTGTATGTGGAGGTATTTCAGATGAGTCTAGCGTTACTCTATACGCTCCACTAGTAGTACCTAAACTCCATTCTGGAACTTGTCCAAGTATTGGAACTACAGCTGGATCAAGACCACCACCTCCAGGCATTCCTGTTGTAGATGCTACAACAACTCTTCCTCTAAGATCTGGAGTTCCATTAGCACCATTACATAAAAATATTCTATCCCAATCACCTATACCAGCACCAGAAGCATTAAAGTTACCTAAGCTTCCAAAATATGGTGTAGCAGAAAAGGGAACCATTCTGTTGCTAATTAAAGTTTGAGTTGGATTATTATTTATGTAGTTTTCAATGTATGTATTTATATCTGAAATTGCAACAAAAGTATTATTTACATATGTTATAAAGTTATTTAGATTCTGCTGAACTTCACAAACCTTATTAATTACAGCTTGTATTACAGCTTGTGTATCAGTGCTTGTAGCATTAGGGTCATCAGTGATACCTGGAACACTAAGACATCCTAGTATATATGGATCAGTAGGCACCTCTTCTTGAATAACACCTATAGTTTCTTCAATTTGACACAATGATTTAATTATGCCCTCTAAATAATTATTTAAAGATAATGGATTACAATCATCTAAGTTACTCTGTACTGTAGGACATATTATAGATGGTGGAATTATAGGAAATACCCCTGTCCCATTAAGAGTTGATGATAAATAAGTTATTAGAGATTGTTCTACAAACGATAGAGAGTCTCCATGTTTTATTCCTAAGACAGGGACATCTACTCCTGTATATTTAACGCATTTGTCTGAAGATACTTCAGTACATCCGTTATAGCAATTTGAGCAATTATTTGACATGATATTTTATATTTTTAAGGTGTTGGTATACAAGGGTTATTTAATGTATTAGTTAATCCTGCTTGGTAATGTAACTTACCGTTACAGAATTTAGTTCTTTGATCGCTTCCTCCAGCTTCTGTTACATACTCCATAGTATCTTTGTTAACAGTGTATTGATTTGCAGCTGCAGCATCCCACCATTCAATCCCTAGCTGTTCAGCAATTCTATCTATTCTACAAAGATAAAAAATTGTACTACATGAATTTAATCCTGGTGTACCAGAGCAACATGGGTTACCATTATATTCTGCAGGCATCATTGCCATATTACAAGTACCAGCAAAAAGTAGACCTATTAATTTCTTAACACCACCAAATTCAGCATATACAGCAGAACCTGAGTCTCCTGGTAATCCTGGATTTAAACATCCTGGTTGTTGAGATTCTGGAGTAGTATCGTCTGGTCGAATTACAGCAATGAGATCATTGTAGCTTGCAGTCCCAATGGCAGTAGCAACATTAGAAGCAACAGGTGCCTGATACACTCTTAGGTGCCCACATACTCCTTTACCTCTAGATCCTGAAGTTCTTCCTGATGTCCAAATGTCTGGGTTTGTATTATATATATCATCTAATTCAGCTGTTGTAGCAAACGGAGGATTTTGATTAGTTATTACACCTTCAAGACCTATAGGTTGCCATGATGCATATTGTTGTGATGAAGGTACACTTTCAGTCTCAATGTCTTGAAAGTTTACAGAGTATATTGCAGCATCCACTTGATTAACAAATCCTGTATTAGTTAAATGAATTGGAACATATCTTAAACTTATTCCTACTTCATTAACAGGTTGAACCTGACCAACTGCTTCTGTACCTTGATATATTCTATTTATTGGATCATAATCATTGTCTACAGTAGCAGCAGCTAAGTTTCTATCGCTTGTGTATGTAGGATTTTCTATAGTTACGTGATTATTAGTAAGTGCTATTATAGCTCCTGATGCTATATCTTGTACAAATGTTCCTAATGTACCAACAGAAGGAGTATTGTTTATAGAAGTCATTGTTACTCCTCCTCTTAAAGGTCTAGTAAATTGTCTGTTTGTAAATTGTCCAGAGTTAGATCCATTCCATCCTCCACAATCAGAACATGTAGCAAAGAGTTGAACTGGAGACTGTTGCATTATATCTATCTTAATAACTTCATTACCTACAGTAACTTCACTTGGTATAATTTCCTCAGAAGACAATTCTTCAATTGGTTTCTTTTCAGTAACTCCAATTACAATAGCAGCATCTCCTGTAACTTTACCAGCAGAAACCTTTTGACCTAGTCCAACAGAAACAATAGTCGTATTACCTTTTGCAAAGGTTTTTATTATATGATCTATTTTATCTTTTATTTCTTTTGTTACTTTCATATTTTATTGATTTATTTCTGATTCAAACCATGTCCAAATTGTCTTGGGTCCTGATGGGCTAGGAGTAGTACTAGTAGTTGTAGTTGATACATTAGGATCTACAATAAATCCATCACTTATTCTACATCCAGGTATTTGACTTGCTCCACCAGCTGCATCAGGTGTACCAGGAGCATTAGGTACTAATTCAGTCCATGCATATGGAGGCTCTAGATCTACTGTAGCCCATGTAGTAGCACCTACATAAAGTTTTCCGTCAAATAGAGCAATAGCTGCTGCTCCTCCAGTCTCAACCCCAAAGTCTTCAGCTCTTGTACTTACCTCTAAAACTCCTGTTTCATAATCATATTGTTGAACTGCAAGATGACCAGTTATAACATTATTAACAACGTAGGGATCTACAGATCCTACAGTTATTACTTTATTTGGTGTTACACCATCTTCTTTATATGTAATTAGTAAATCTCCTGCATTACCAGCATTGTTAATACCTGCTCCAGCAAGTGCAAACTTTTCTACAGTAATCATTTCTGTACCATTTTCAGGGAACGTACACTCTAAGAATCTAGTATCATATAAAGGATCAAAACCACCACTTGTTGTACTTACAGTTAAACCTATTGTGTTATCATTTATTACTTCAATGTTTGGAATAAAACCGTTATTGAACTGATCCCAGACAGGAGGTAATACATATCTTACCTCATCCCATTCTAAATTGGTAGGAACCTCAGCTTCATTAACATAATTATATTTTATAAAACACTGATCTGTAGGAGGTGCTGCTGGATTTTGATAGTTAAAGTTAGCTGATACTACAAGTATATTATTACCTATACCAATATCGCCAGAAGCAAAACCTTCACCTGGTGGAGGTCCTACTTCTGTAATTGCACCTGTTGTTTTATTCCATATCTTAATTGGCTGATAAGAAGTTTGTGCTACTGGAACATTTGGTGGAGCTACACAACGTCCTGCTTCTTCAGGATCAGAACAACCCAATCCTCCATATGTTATGTATACCATATTATGGCAATTTAAAGGACGACATCCTAAGAATAATTTTCCACCAGTTGGAGCATTACCATATATAGTCATAGATGTATAGTTAGCCAGAGCAGTAACTTTAAACTCTCCATCTCCAGAATTATTAATAACAGGAGTACCAGGTAAATTAGGATTCACCATTCCACCCCACAGTTTATTACCATCAACTTGAACTAAACATCCTTGATTTATAGAAAGTGTTGGAGTTCCACCATTAGTTTCTACATAATATACATCTCCACCTGTACCGTCTGCACTACTATTTAGAACACTAGCTCTAATTGGAATATCATTAACTGCTACAGGGAAATTAATTGTAATATTAAAGTCATTACCTTGTACACCTAAAAGTACATCTTCTCCCTCAGAATCAGGTGACATAAGTCCACTACATCCTAAGAAACCACCATCTGTATTGCTTACAAACCAAGCACCTAAGTTATTAGATAAACTTGCTGTACACGTCATTCCAAAGTAAGTAAATGTCTGAGGTCCTAGGTAATTATTATTAGAACTACCACCATCGCCATCAAATAGGTTAGGGAAATAAGTAAGACCACAATTAGGGTCAGGATCACCTGATATAAAATTAATGTTAGAACAGTTTGTAGCTGAACTTAACCAGTTATTTGAACTATTTACAAAAGTATTGGATGTTACATTATTAGGAATTGATTGATTTACTGTGTATACCTCTAAAGTTTCTGGTTGTAAAACTTGTGCTAATCCATTTACACCCCAGAAAGGTACATCTTTAGGTCCATTATAACCTGCTGAAAATTCTGGCAATCCATAATCTTGAAGTAATATTCTAGGCATAACCTGATTGTTTATACTAAAGTCAGGACTAGATGGAGTTACAGGGAATACGACTAAATAATTACCTACTGCATATTCCTGACCACCTCCACTAGGGGTAAGATCACATCTCCATCCTAATACAAGTTGTCCTGAATTTGTATAAGTAAGGTTACTCAACTTACTTGCATTAGTTCCTGGATGAGCTGCCCACTCAGAAGATATATCATTTGAGTCAATCATAATGTTTCCTACGGCTGCAATACTAAATTCAGAAACATAAATTGAATTACTACCACCAGTACCTTCTGATGGTGCTGGAGCATATCTATTACCTGTTCCAACAATAAGTGTATTATTATCTATTGCAGTCATAGCCCATACAGAAGTTCCTCCCAGATTATGTCCATAAGTCTGTCCCATAGGAACTGTTATCTCTCTTACATAAGTTAATGTAGGAGCATTTGGTGTAGTTCCATCTATATTCCACTCTCTAATGTATACTTTATCATCATTATCATTAGTTGGATTAGAACCTTGATCAACTATACTAGCTAACCATAGTTTATCTTCTGTAGCACAAATAGGTCTTTCAATACCTACTGTGTCAGTAAAGTCATTGGGAACTAATACAGTTGTACTTGTGTTAGTATTAAAGTTATATACAGCTACACTTCCTGAATTACCACCATCAGTAGACCATAAACATGGTATACCAAATGGATCTGGGAAATAACTTGTTGTTGTGGTAGTTGTTGGTGGAGTAGATGTAGTAGTTGTAGTTGTAATATTACAAAGTATCTCTCCAGCAAAATCACAATTTGGTGTAGCACAAGTGTAAATATCTGTTTCAGTATTTAAACAAAGACCACTTAAGTCATCCAATCTAACAACAGTAGTTCCTGCAGGTGCATTAACCTGAAATCCTGCTAATAGATCAGCTTTAGAAACAGGACCAGTTGTATTAAACGGTGTGGTAAATCCATCAACGTTAGAATACAAGTCAAAAGGACCTGTTTCATTACCTGCAAAACTTAATGTTATTATTATTGTCATCTCTATCTATAATTTTTGATTTTACTAAACTCCATATCCAAAGGCTATTAATGCATTTCTTATTTCATCATACCAGTATTGTTGTGGATTGGCAGGACTATTATCTAGATCCGCTGACCATGCAAATCTTGCAGGACTTGCGCTTGGGAAGTCTTGTACATTCTGTTCAGGACCGTATGCACTAGCAGATTTGCTAGCAGGTTGTCCAGGTTGTCCTGCATTATAACTTGTAAGAACATCTGCACCATTAATTCCTGCATTAAGAAGTCCAGTAGGTGAAACTAAAGGTTTTATTGTTGAGAAAGTATATCCTGATGTAGCTTCTGGATGGAAAAACTTAGCTCTATATATATTAGTGTTTCCTGCTGCAGTTTCTATATCCTCAACAAAATCTCTTAAATTTGCTATGTCCTCTTTTATTCTTGCGTTTGTAAGAACATCTCTATTTTCCCATGCACTTCCTGTAGTCCAGTCACCATCCATATTATATCCTGTACCTGATTCATCACCAAATGCCATAATTACTAAACTGTCTGCATTAGGGAAATATCCTGTTGCATCTATAGTGCCTCCCAAGCCTTTATTTGAAAGCATTGAAATTTGTCTTTCTACACCACTATGACACCAGTATACACGAGCTTCAAACTCATCACTACCATTAGTAGCTCTGTCTGTATTTCCACTTGCTTCAGTTCCTCCTGTTGCATAGAAATCTTGAAGTAAGTTTCTTAAATTAGATGTATTTGCATAATCGATAGATTTCTGAGCATCTGTTAGATTAAAAGTAATAACACCATTAGCTCCTGCGTTAATGTCTGCAGTTAATGCAACAGAGTTTCCACCACTATCCAAAAGATCAAAAGTAGGTTGATTAGTAGAAGAATCATATCCTGCAAATTCAACAAAAGTTCCTGAAGGTATTGAAGGGTGTATAGCTTCCATACCATCTACAATACATAAAAATGCTTTACTTGCTGTATCACCGACACCACCTTGCTGTTCAGTAACTCTAATATTTGCATTAGTAGATGAAACTAACCTAATCTTCTCTTGCCCTGCTGTTTGAGTTCCTGAAACCATACTTTTTACACCTGTAACACTAGCTATCTGTGCTGTTACTGATATTGTATCATCCATAGAGCCTGAAGTATCACTCCAGAAAGTAAAGTATGAGTTCCCTGTAACTGGTATATCTGGATCAGGAGCAACACAGTCTCCTGCTGCAGTAACTAAAACTGAATCACCAGCTGCCTCATCAAAAACTGAAAGTATTGCTGAATTATCAACACCTTCTTGATTTATTTTTGAAAATTGGAAATCTTTTTGGGTTGCTAACGTTCCAGCATTTGTATGAAAATAACCATGATTAACATCTTCAAAACCGATACCACCACTCTCTAGTCTATATGTCATTGGATAATCTACTCCTCCTATATTAAATATTACAGTATAAGCAACATCTGGAACTTGATTCCAGTTTGTATAACCTGTAGTATTAGTAGTTGGGCCTGCAGATGCTGTAAAAACTCCCACCTTTAATGATTCTTGACCAACAGTTGGAACTGGTTGACCTCCAGGACCACGCCATATAGCTTGCTGTATTAAACTACTAGTCCAATTAAACTGCAAACATCCAACTAGATCACCACTGGAGGTTGTAGTGGTTGTAGTCTGAGGAGTACCTAAAGAGTTAACGTTACATTGTAATGAAGAATGGAATGGTTGTATTACATAATCAAGCCCATTGTCCCATACTAAAGTTAATGCATATGTAGTTAAATTAACTTCATACACTTTATCTATTAGAGCGGATGAATTTCCTCCTTCTTCTGATAAGTATAATTTACCCCCATCTTGGAATAAATTTACTTGACCCATTGGATCTATTCCTGATAATACTTGACTAACTTCTAATGCACCATCTGGATATGAGTATTGTTTTAATATAACATCTCCTTGAGATGATCCATCTGAATTAATTACAGTTATTATTTTATTATCTAATGTGTACATTAAACATTTAGCATATACATCAAATGCAAACAATACTGTAATGTCATCAGCATATATAACATCATCAGTTATATCTAAAGAAACTAATTCGTTAGTACTTATGTCACGTCTCACAGTAGTTAATAAAAGATTGTTTGCTACTGGAGCTAGATAAACCCAGCGTCCATTACTACCCACAGTTACACCAATAGCACCATCTTTAAATACTATAGTTCTATTTCTAGTAAGTACATTTTCTACAGCTGAAGGAATCCATTCTACAATTTCTGTCCCCATATTACCCTTCCATAACCTTGTGTTAGTGTGGGCATTTGCAAAGAAATCTCCATACTCATTATTGTTAAGTATAACTGCAGTAGTAGTGTTATTACTTACATCGTATATAAAATCTTGACTACTATTAGAGTACATAACACAGCTTAATTCATAGGTAGATACTAATTCAAAACATCCTTCCACTCTACAATCTGGGAAGATTGAAGTTGTAGTAGTTGTAGTACTAGACGTACTTGTTGTACTTGTTGTACTTGTACTAGATGTACTTGTAGTTGTTGTGCTTGGGTTTGGTACCACAGTTACACAACATGTAGTAATTTCACATACTGTAGGTTCGTTACATCTACTAACGCAACCAGAGGTTAATCTAATCACTTTACTAGCAATATCATTAACACAGACTGATCCTGCATAATTAGGATTACAATACTTAAATGTTAATATACGTTTATACGCTATCAACTGAGTAATCGTGTAAGCAGGTACATCACGACCTAACATGAATACAACATTGTTATACATGTTATTACCAAGCTCTGCAAGCTTACAATCTATACTCTTAAGTAAGTCAGGAATTTTATGACAATCCTGACAATTTGTTAATCTAGGTGTTAACATAATACTTTTTGGTGTTTATTATTCTTTTTTGGAATTACCATTACAATGAGCACATAGACCGTTTGTTAACTGACATCCACATCCCACTTTTGCTCCACAATTTGCACATTGAGCCATATTATCTAAAGTTTAATACATAGTTGTTTCCTGAACAACCACAGTTGGATTTTAAAAATGTGTCAAGCATATTGTCTGCTTGTTTATATAACTTAAGAGCTTCTACCTCTGCACAGTTATTAGCTGCTGCAAGAGCTCCTTGTATAAAAAAGTTTATTGTATTTAGATTTATACTAGCTTGAGTTCTTAGTGCCGAATCACACTGCATCATATCAAGCTGCAAAAACGCATTGTCAAACTTCTCTTGTAGTCTGTCAACACGCATTATAGTCTTCTCCACAAAATTTAAGTATGCTGGAGCAACTGAGTATTTTAGATGGTATATTCCATCAGGTAATTTTTGTTGGCACCCTACTTCAGTTATTCCTAAAGTGTCAGAGCCAAATATATTTGTATCCAATGGTACAAAAGGTAGAATCTTTTTACCAAAGTTTGGAACCTCTATCTCAATAGTAGGTGCTGATATCAGAGGTGGGCTATCAGGGTAGATAGATGCATCTGTAACAGCAAGTATATTGACACTATAACTAGGAGGAACTATTATATCTAATTGTAGATTAGCTGCCATATTATTGTTTTAAAAAAAAATGCCAGAGGATATGAGATAATCCTCTCACCTCTGGCATAGGTTTATTATTATTTATTCTCTGCCTACATCTAACAGTGCTTACGCAGCTGTTGTAGTTGTAGTAGTTGTAATACATACATTGTTATCAGCAACAGCTCCTAATGCATCTACTAATATTGGCTCTATTAAAGCAGCAATGCCACTAGTTGTAGCGTTAGGTACAGCGATGATTACAGTTGAATCTTGCATGATATAATCTCCCCATTGGTAGGCAGCTTTATCATACTGGTTAAATCTGATGTAGTAACTATCATAAACAGTTCCATTAGTTACATAAGATTCAAAGTTTTCATTGTATCCACCCATTCTATATAGAGATTTTAAATATCCAGCTTGGTAGCTATAGAAGTTTTTCTCTAATTGTTTGAATTCATCAGCAGTTCCTGATGGGTAGTTTGAAGTTTGAATTACAGAAGCAGTTGCAACAATATTACAAGCATCAGCAACAATAAAGTCAGCAGTTGTAGCAGGTCCATCGTATACAAAAGTACTAAAGTACATTCTGTCATATTCCCATGGGAATGCAGCAACATCACAAGGCTGTCCATATTTAGTTAATGGCTTACCGTGGATTCTAAGTTTAGTTCCACCTACATTTTCAAATGTAAAGAAGCTATTAAAAGAAACGTTATCTGGATTATCTCCAGGAGCTTGTTGTTCTAGTTTAACAATAAGTTGATTGATTAATGCGTTATCATCTACATCAACACATACATCACCACCACATTCACAACATGGAGCTTGTACAGTTACTGATCTAGTAAATCCATTGAAATAAAGAGTATCAATGTAAGAAGAGTGAGCACGTAACGTTAAAGTTACAACTTCACCACACTGTACTTTGAAATCACTTACATCAGTGATTTGATTTGATACTTGAGAACATCCTGATACTTTGTACCATTCTGTTACATTACTACCACTTCCTGCATTTAATGATCCTGAGATCTTATCAGATCTTTTAGATCCTTGTAGGTAAGTGTTTGCCCTACCTTGAGCAATGTAGAGGTATTTTGCATCCGAAGCATTTACTGCGGTTACAGTTGCATAATTTTGATCAAAGATCCCTACAGTACCTGCAGTTAAATCTTGAGTCGAACCAGAGCTAGGAACAGTAGTTTGCCCCACTGGCACCACGAATAACGTGGTTAATGAAAAATCAGACATATTTTATGATTTAAGGTTAATAATTATTATTCATTTGTTTGTATTCTAAACTGTGCACTTTGTACAGCTGCACTATTTTCTGTGTACATTGCAAGATTTTGAACTGTTAGATCTAGAAGTTCATCTTCTAAATATTCTTCAAGCTCACAATCTTGATTAGTAGATGGTGTACCGTCCATCATGATATAACCTGCTTTGTTAATATAGACAGGATATCTCATATACATTATGTAAATATCAGTAGGAGTAAATGTACCATCAGTATATATACTAATAGTGTTAGATGATATAGCGTTGAGAGTCTCTTGATACTCAAAGCTAGGTTTGTAATGGTCATTATTAAGTAATAAGGATAGGTCTCCGTGTTTACTTAGGTCTTGATTGATCCATATTTTACGATCCTTACATCTACCTTTATTTGCTAAAACATAACTGTCTACATAAAACATATATTTAGGTTTTAGTACAGTTAGGTCAGCATCCCATTGATGTAGTTCTTTATTTGTTTCTACTAACGATAATGGTTGATTTATAAAATCTATAACTAAATTTTGTAAATCTTCATACCTTTTTTTAAAGGAATCATAACCTAATCGATTAGCGACACTAAATCCATCAACTTTTTGTTTTATCAACTTAATCTGAGCCTCATTCAAAGCTAAGATTTTGTCTTCTAATTGAATCTGTTGATGCTCGTTAGTTGATAGTTTATTTAGTTTTTGGTCTATTTTGTACAATAAACTATCTACTGGTATCATATTTTATTATGTTTATAAAAACTAGCCTCTAAATAGAAGCTAGCTTTTTACCTTTTAACTTGCTTTCTAATAATAATAAATCTTCTTGATTATCTTCATCAGCTAAGAATTTAATTAAATCTTCTTCTTCTTTTGCTATTTCATATTCTCCTTCAAAAATTCTTCCATTTGGCTTAGCTCTATATATAGAATGTTGAATAGCTTGTTTAACTAAATCTTTTATATGGAGTAAATTATCTTGCATATCAGCAAATCTAGTAAATACTTCTACAGGATTCAATCCTCTAAAGCTTCCACTTTTCATTTCTGACTGCTTTAATACATTATCTACTTTATTATATACAACTTCTTCTTTTGTGTCATCTGTAACAGGAAGTCCTAAAAGTCTTGCAACTTTTTTCTTCTTCTCAGGAGACATGCTATCAAACTTAATAATAGCTTTATTGATTAGTTGTTTTTTCTTGTATACAATTGCATTCTCAATATCATCATTAACAACGTAAAATTGTGTATCTGCAGGAAATTCTCCTCTCTCCCAAGCTTGAAAAGAAGATGCAATAGTTGGATGTACTCTCAACCAAGCAAATGCTAATTCTTGCATTGTTAGATTTAGATCATAATAGTTATCACCGTCTAATAACTTGACAGGTTGAACATGTAAATCATCATTTGTTCCAGTAGATAATCCATAGTTCCAGAATTTTGCTCTTGGTCCTAAATCAATATCTCCTAACGATGCTTGTAATTTATCTCTAAGTTTTGTTACACGCTCAGTTTCCAACTCTCTTTCAGTTGAATCTTGAATCCTTTTAATATATCCAGCGTCAGGATCTAATCCTGTTCTATATTTACCATCTAGTTCTTTATAAGGATACTTAAAAACTCCTGTTCCAGGAATCCTTGTCATACCTTGCTGAGCAAGATTACTATCCATAGTTTGCAACTGCGAACTGTTAAATTGTCTCTTTATAGTAGAGATCTTTCCTAATTTACCCATAATGTAGTTATTAATTTTTGGTTTTATTTTTCTTGTTGAGTACTCTGATTAAACAGGTAGGATCTTAGTCCAGTACTCTAGTTGAGAAAGTAGTCCCCTCTGAGGAGGGACAGTGTGGGATGAGGGGACACTTCTCGGATATTATAATTTAGAACTGTGGAATTTCTTCTATTAGTACAGTTCTAGATAAGTCCTCAATGAATACATCACAACGATCTTTCATCCATAGTTCGTATCCTGGGAATTTATTAGCAGAGCTCATTCCTTGAGATTTTGCAAATCCTAAGTGATGACGAGTTCCATCAATATAACCCCAAGTCATAGAAGGTGCACCCTTCATACGTACTTCACGAATGTTATTGACCATTGATCCATCAGATGATGGAGATACATCAAATACCATAAATACAGGAGTAGACTTTTTGTTTTGTCCAAATTCTAAGTTAGTTTGTGGTAAATCTAACTCTCTTAAGTGAACAAGTTCTACACGTCCAGTCTCTCTTGTTACCATTGCATCAAATGCAAAGTTATAAGTAATGTTTTGTCCAGACCCTTGCATATATCTGTCTCCAGAATCTGCTGTAAAAGTTAATCCAGAGTTTAATGCATCATTTTTAAGAGCTTGTTGGAATACATCGAATCCAGCCTCATTAGTATACATTTTAACTCTACGATCTTTAACATCCACTCGTCTATAGAACAAGTCTCCAAATACTGAACGAATCAAGTTTGCAGAGAACTCACCTCTATTGTATTGTACTAAGTTTCCGTTGTTACGCATTCTGTGGTATACACCAGCAGAAGTTCTTTTTAATTCTTGTTTAGAACCATTAGTCTTAACTGTTCCAGGCTTAGCCCAGATCATTCTCTTAACTTTTAATTCTAACATAGACTTACGCATCCAGAACTCAATAAAAGGCTCCCATTTAACATCATTACGAGTTAAAGGAAGTTGATTACGTCTCTGTGGAGCATAGACTAAAATATCTAATGGCTTACCAGAAGCATCACGCATCATTTTATCATCAGCCCATTCTGTAATTTTGTGCTCATAACCATATGCAGAACCTAAAGATTCAAACATTGTGATTTGCTCACCTAATCTTGGAAGACCTAATAAGTCTTGATCAAATTCTCCAATAGCTGCATCAACTAATTCTAATTCAGTACCTACTGCTAAGAATGTAGTGTTTACGAAGTCTACCGTTGGGTTATCACTTACTAATGTAAATTTATAAATAAATCCAGCATTCCAAGGCTGTGGATCTTTGATTACGTAGAAACGTGGTCCGTACTGACGTGTTCCTACAGAAATAATTGCATTTTTAGAAAACTCGTTTGTATCTAAAATTAACTCAAATTCTTGTCCATCAATACCTACTTTTCCAGTACCATCAATGATAGCTTGTGTAGAACTTGGAACATCAAGAATTTTTGGGAATTTGTAAGGAACTGCAATGTTCCATTTCCACGCATCACTGTTTGTGTCAATGAAATAAGGAGTACTCTTATTAATCATGTCTAAGAAATCATTGCTATACAATGAAGATTGAGTATACAGACTAATGATTTTTTTATCATAGTCCGCAGGCTCTGAAGAGTGAAAAGACTCTAAGTGGTTTGAATCTGTAAGTTTACCTACAGCACGCTTGTCCATAGACGCTACTCGCGCATAAGTAAAACCAGTTAAACCTGGGATTGTTTGAATTGCCATTTTTATTCGTTTTTTGTTATTAATTACTATTTATATAAACCATGAATTAGGTTTAGATTTATTTCCTGATGACTTAGCAGTTTTGCTTTTAGTCACTTGTCTTGCTACTTGACCAAACAGTTGATTAGATTTTTTAGTAATCCCTGTTCTTTGTATTGTAGATAACGTAGGGTCTTTTTCTAATACCTTAAGTAAAAGGCCTAACTTAACTTTCATTTCATGGTTCTCAGGTCTTTTCAAATCTAAGATAGCACGATCAAAGTCAGTGAGATTTTCTCCAGCAGGAGTTTTCCACTTATCTACCAATAGGAAGTCTTGTAGTTCGTTTGCTAAGTTAGAATTTATTGGAATCCCATCAAACTCTTTTTCTTTTAGCTTATCAGTAAGGATTGTCTGTACGTTCTGAACATATTGGTTTTTGATTGCCATTTTTTGCTCTTGAACTTCTGACGCTTCCTGATCTAATTGTTGAAGCTTTGCAGCTTCTTTTTTGACTAGAACCTTATGGTGTCTAGCAGCTACGGATTCTAAATCACCGTAGTTTTGTAATCTTTCTATTTCTTTAACTATGTCTTCTTTTTCAAAACCTTGATCGGTAAGTGCTTGACTCATGATCTGCTTTTGATTATTCTCTTTAGATAAATCCATTTCAGTAAAAGCTACAACTTGATTGTATGCTCCAAAGTATTCTTTTGGATCTGCACCTTTTACAAATATAGACTCAAATGCATTTTGGTAATCTTCTCCAAATTGACCAATGAAGTTTTGAACTAATTCAGATGCACCTTTTTTCTTTTCAGCATTAAACCTTTCTAAGAATTCTTCAGGTGTATTAATTGACACTTCTTCATCTTCACTATTTTTTGTAAAGACTCCTAGTTCTAGTAGATCACTTGCAAGTGCAGAAAATTGATTACCTTCTTGAGGTTCATCATCTTGCTCATCATCATTAGATTGTTCGTCAATAGGCTTTTCTATAGGTTGAGGTTCTTCCTCACTCTCATCATCCTCAGAAGCACTTAAGAAGTCAGCGACTAGAGATTCTCCTGTTTGCTTTTCTTTATCTGTTTTACCATCTACACTTTTAGGTGGTATAATATCTTTTCCTTTTTTTACTTCATTGTTATTCTCTTCCTTTGGAGAATCAACTTCGTTAACTATAGGTTCAATATCATCAGGATTACCTGAAGCTGTTTCTGGGGCTAATAAATCATTAAGTAATTGAGCATCTCCTGCACCATTGTCAAGAGTATTTTCAATACCAAAATTGCCCATGTTATCTAAATTATCAGACATATGTAGTTATATTTTATTACTATTTGGTTTCTTTACGTAAAAATAGGAGAAGAGTATGTATTATCAAAACATTATTTGCATATTATTAGAACTTTTTTAAATAATATAGCATTAATATTTATACCTCTCCTAATTTAATTAATTAGTTTTTCTTATCTCTACCTTTTGCATTCATTTTAGCAACAGCTAGATCGTTTGCTTGATTGTCACGAGCTAGTTTAATCTTTTCTCTTTCAATCTGTAACTTTTGCTGAGCTAAACTATTCTTAGAGTTTATGTCTGCCATCTTAGCATCATAATCTTTTGTAGCTTTTGTTTGTTGCAACGCTAAGTTTTCTATCTCTAATGCATCTGGTGTTCCTGAATTATCTACATCAGCAGACGCTCCACCTTCTTTAGACATTGCATTTATCATTGCAATTTCTTTTTTATTGACACGATCTAGTTCATTTTGATAATTATCATTTGCTTGCTCTGCTGCAGCCAATTGTTGTGTTTGTTGCATTTGAGCTTGTGCAATTTGACCAGCTTGTTCTTGTTGTTGCTGCTGTAATTGTTGTTGTTGTTCTTGTTGTTGAACTTGTCTATCTCTAAGATCTTTGAAAGTCTTTTTCATTTCTCTCATTGATTTAGTACTGTACAATTCAATTACATCATATAATGTGCCACCGTTTTGTATAATAGCTTGAGATAATTGTCTAAGCTCATTAAACATTTGAGTGTCTTCTGGTCTATTAGTTAAGAATACTTTTAAATCTCTAAGCTTTAACTCTGTTCCATTTACTTGTACAAATGCAGACTCTCCTTCATTAGTTATATACGATAATGTAGATTGAGGCTTTGTGCTTTCTGTGTATAATGATGCATCGATGATACCTTGATATAATTGTCCTAATACATACTCGTGTGCAATAAATAAAGGCTCTGTCTGAGAGTAACTCTGTTGCATAGCAGTATTTGTACCTGTAGCTGTTTCTGATGCAGCTATTGATCCCATACGTTGTTTAGACATACCTATAAGTTCCCAACATTCCACCTTCATTTGCTGAGCTAATGTATAACGAGATTGTATTTCCTGTGTACGTGTAAGATCTAAAGATGTAAACTGATTAAATGAGCTTGGAGATTTTAAGTTCTCTGGGCTATCATCTATAAATACAACACCACGTTCTCTTGCTTCCATTTCCCATATATCTAATGCATCTTGAGCATCACCATCTTTAGGAACTGGTATATGTCTGAGTGACATTAATTGAACCTTACCAACTTCTTTTTCAAGAAGCTTATATAACTGGTTCATGCAGACGTTATAAATAACTTGGAAGGGTTTCATTAGATCTACTAGAGATCGTGCCTCTGTGTTCTTTACTTCATAAGTAGTACCTATAATTGGACAGTAGTCTAAAAGATTATAAGGTTTAACATGATAAATGTCTGGTCCAATTTTAATTCCTTGATACCATTGGTTAATCCATCCCCACTCTAAAGATAACTGTGTAGGCATATCTCCTGACTTGTAAGATTCATCTACAAGTGTTGATTGTTCATTACCTAATTCATCAGTGTATACTAGTTTACCTATTTTCTTTTTAGATATCCAATAGCTTCTTACAACAACATACTTATATCCAAATGAAGACACATTACTTGTAAGACCTAAGAAATCTTGTAATCCATCATTGTTTTCCTTCATTTCTGATTCGAGAATCATACGTGTTTGTAACACTAGTGGATCATACGTATCATAATTAATTGAGTCTATACCAGGAGTAACATCTGCATTACCTAGATTAGATTCTCTTACGTTTATAAGTCCATAGTCTTGCAATGAGCTTCTTAGATGATCTATTTCATCTTTTTGTAAATCTGGAAATGCTTCTATTATTTCTGAAATCTCCATAACTTCCACAGTACCAGCAGCATAGGCTCCTTGGTTTCTACCTGATGGATCAGAGATGTATTTTTTATCTGGTGTAGTTAAAAACCAAGTATTCTTTGGATTTGCTACTTCTACATTATATCCCACTTTTGAATTATCCTCATATATATGATAGAACTCTCTTGCTGAAATTAGTAAGTCTCTAAATGCATCTTCACTCTTCTCTTTTAAATTAAAGTCTGCCTTTTGACATGTAAGTGTGTGATTAGCCCATTTTTCAGCTACTGAAGTGTAAGAATCTAATTGATCTTGAACTTGTTCAAATGTTATCTTTTCAAGATCTTCTTGATTTAACTCTTGTCCAGATATAGCAGCTTTTGCAGCTACTTGCTCTTTAACTTGAGATATTACATAAGCTTGTAACGTATCTGTTTTAAACTGTAACTCCTGAGCTTGACTATCATCATCAAAAGCTTTAACTCTAAATGAATCTGGTCTTTTAGAAATCTCTCCTACTAATTCATTAATAGGTGTTGTCATTATTGAGTAGTGCTTTACATAAGAAGGAAGATCTAAATCTTCTTGTAACATGTCTGTAAAACTTTTTACGTCTGGTTGGTCTATCATGAAGTCTTCTCTTCTTAATATACCTTTCATCAGGTCATAATTCTTTACAAATGTTTCTCTGTTCTTTATATACTCAGCATATGATTTGTTTGAGAAGTAATCCATAGTATTCTTAACCCAACTATCATCTTGCTTTTGTTTTGCACTTTTAAACTGATCAGGAAAGATGTTCAGGTAAGCATACCTAATGTTTTCTTCTTTTGTATATCTTATAATTGCCATTATGAAAAAAGTTTGTTTTTCTTTCTATTAAAGAGCCCTCTTGACTCTGTAAATAGCTTGTTTTTTTTGTTCTTGTTAAACATAGATGTTAACCTAACATCTTCTTTGCTTCCTACTTTTCCTAGAATAGGGTCAAGCTTCATAGCTAGCGCAACGGCTAACTCAGCTGCAATAATTCTATCAAAGTTACCAGACTCATTGTACTGTATCATTTCTTCTAACAGTAATGGATCTAATATTTTAGCCATACCTTTTGTTTGAGATACAACTTCTCCATCATCATCAGTCTCAGAATGTATAATTTCTTCTGAGTATTTTTTAAGACACCCATGTAAAAAGTCTCTAATCTTTTCTGATGATCTGTGTATTCCATAATCCCTTCTTACAGTTGTAGTAGGAACTATTTCTTTTAGCCAACTAGGTTGTCTTTCTAAATATTGAGCATCTCCTTTACTAATCATATGATCTATAAAAGAGATTTCATCATTTTCACACAGCGCTCTTGCATTAAAGTACTTAATTAGATAACGAGCTTGGTTTTCCCATGTTTCTTTCTTCTCTGGTCTAGCACAATAGCTAGCTACAAACATATCTTGGTACTTATCACCAGATATAGCATGCATACGCTTATATATGTATACAGATCCTAATGATGAGCTATATGCTGATTTACCTTGTCTGTAAGGGTCAATACCTGCAACATATAGGCCATAAGGTGGATTTTCTACAGGAAACTCATATATAACTACAGGAGCATCTTTTAAATCCGTTGCTTTTAGTGGAAAGTTAGATATTGGCATTTTATCTGTAAACTCGTGCTTTACACCTTCACCATCATCATATAATATAACAGGCGTACCTGTTTTATCATTTTCTAATAATCTATTTTTTTGACGCTTAGCTGAACTAATGTCAAATATATTTGTATCCTCATTTAAAAAGATATCATCCACCTCTTGTGGATAATACATCTTTTCTTTTAAGTAAGCTAATCTATCTCCAGCCTTTTTTAATCTTTCTAAGTTATCGTTAGTAACCTTATCAGCCTTTTCCTTATTAGACACCATCATTGGTATCTTTTGCAAAGATGATTTTTTTGACTTGTTTAAAAACGCTCCAAGTGAACTATCTTCTTTAGCCTCCATTCTATATTCATGACCAATAAATAATCCATGAATACGCTTATCATCTTTTGAATTATTGTACGTAAGAAAATTAAAGTTTTCTACGTCAAACATTAAAGACTTTGCATCCATAAACTTCTTCATGTCTCCACCTGTCCCTGTCAATATGGGGCTACAACCCCAACCAAATGGTGTTGTAAATCCAGGTATGGCTGCTTGTAATCCTCTTAGAAAATTACCTTTACCTATCTCATCAATAATTAATCTTCTAGGCTTAGTACCTGCAATTGCTTCTTCGTTGTTACCATCATCTAAGTTACGTATAAGGATTTGTGAAAACGGTATTCTTTCACCACCTCTAGTTTTAATACCTAACGTTACTTGATTTTTCCAGTTGTCTTCTACTCTTTGCCATCTCCAAGCTTTAGGTAAGAAGTTTAAACCTTTGTCAATCTTATCTGTAATTAACTTAATATCAGGAGCATTTAGTCCTGCTATAATGTTTTGAGAGTTCTCATCAAAGGTTGCACCTTGAGCAATGTAACTTGCTTCTATAACAGACTTAGCAAAACGTCTAATTCCTAGTATTATTAGTCCTTTCTTTTCTTTATGTGCTCTATCTATTTCATTAGTTACTAACCATTCATTATCTCTAAGTAGTGGATTAGCATACTTCTGATTAATTCTACCATACTCATCTATGATATCAACTTCTGTATGCCAGGCATTTAAGTGCCAATATAGGAATGGATTTATGTATGTACCGTCCATCATGCACCCATTCATACACAAATCTTTATGGTAGTCAAAGAATGCTTTGTATTCATCAGACTCCTTATCAGGAATTCTCTTCTGATTAATCATCCAATCTTTGTAGTCTACACTTTTTATCTCCATTATTTTCTACTCTTGATAAACTCTTCAGCCATACTACCTAGTTCTTGGCCACCTCTAGTTTCTATCTTCTTCTTTGCTTCTTTTTCACGAAGTTTATCAACTTGTTCTAAGAGAGACAAGTAGTTTTTCATTGTATCTTGTACAAATTTTCCTTGAGATTCTATACTTGCAACAACCATTGGTATTTGACCACCGTTAGAAGTTTCTTTGTATTTTACTCTATCGTCAAGCTTATGTAAGGGGTTAGCATCAACGTACTCTTTCCAAGAGATTAACTGCTGCTCTGCCCAATCAAGCTCTGCATTAATGTATGTAGTTTTTTTTATCATCTTGTTCTTGATTCCATTCGTCTTCCCAATATATAAAGACGTAATTATTATTAGTAGAGTTCGTCATGGTCTTCTAAACTCAAGTCCATTCCATCTTTTAGTATTTTATCCATTTCCCAATCATCATTAGATAACTCTACTGCATCTAATTTAGCTTGATAGTTACGTAATAAAGAGTAAAACTTTTCATTACTCAATGACCATATGTCTTCTCCATCTAAAGCTGTATCTATGTGTTTTCCAAGATTAATCTTAGGATGATTTACAGTTAGTTGGTTAATAATCTTTACGATTTTTTGCATATATGTGTTGATTGGTTTTTTCATTAGTTACTTAAATTAAGTCATTTATATCTTCATCTGAAAGTGGATTTAGTTCTTCGTCAGGTGCTTCATAAGGTTGCTCTGTAAATAAGTATTCTGGATCATCTTCATCACTTTCTGTATGTCCCTCAGCATCAATATAATACTCAGGGCGAACAGTAACCTTTATAATATCATTTTCTTTACCTTCTTGAGGTTCTCCTTCTATGTCAATAAAATCTGCACCATCTTCAAACAGTTGGCTTAGTACTTGGATCAATGATGATACTGATACTTTATTAAGTCGTAGTTGTTTTTTCATATTCTTTATATTTACCTTCTTGCTCTGATGTTAGTACAGCTTGCCACTTGTTAATAGGACATGAGCACGATAAACATTTTGTTTTTGCAGATAATGTACATCCACAACTTACACAATGTGCATCTGGCCTTATTGTTTTGTGATTCTTAGAATGATTGTCACAACTATCACAGATTGTTATTCTTTCATTACTAACTTCTGCAATCTTATCTTTTAACTTCTCAGGAGGAAGAATTTTATTTCTCCATCCTTCGTATACTTCAGATAGTTTCATCTTCTTTTATTTTTGGTTTTAGTGAGTTCAAAGTTAAGTTTATAGAACTTAATTTACTTTTGATAAAGTTAGATCTTTTTAACGAGATATCATCATCTGTTAAGATCTTTTCGTAAGAATTTTTTACTTTTTCTAAATTCTTTACCTTAGTTTTAGCTTTTTTCTTGTTAAACAAAAACTTACCGTAACCAGATATCTCTATACTATTGTTATCCTTTAATGCATCGTGAGCACTATTGAACTGGTGAGTTATCACTTGATTGAGCACCACTTCTGACACTATCAGCTTTGTTGACATCCTCTTGATTAATCTCTCCTTTAAGGATAGTTTTTTTGGTTTCTTCATTATGAACTAATCTAATTACTAGGTTTAAATTTTTTTTGAAGTCTATAACAATAATAGGATTAACCTTTATCTTACCTAGATGCTTTACAAAGATTCCGATTTTTTTTAGCTTTGACACTATGTTGTTAATCGTAGCTGTAGTTGTATTGTACTTCTCACAAAACTGTGCTCTTGAGTTTGCATAGGATATAGTACCCTTTACTGCTGTAAATGCTATTAGTTCAATCTCCCTCTTTGTTAAGTTAAGGTTATTGATAGCAGATAGTATAGAATAATACTTTTGTGCTACTACATACTCATCTTCTAAACTCTTCTTTAGTTCTTGTATGACTATATTTCTTTTTTCCATGATTTAGTTATATATAATTACATATCATATAATCACAAATATACAATAAAAATCTATATACACAACATATGGTATATTTCAATGCTATATTATGTATACTTGTATGATTAAGTTATCCTTATTAGGAACATGTAAAAGAAGAAAATAATAATAATAACTAATAGCCCACCCACCCACCAAAGGTAAATCATTTTTACTATGCCAACCAAATTTTCTTAAAACTTTTTTTTAAAAACGCCCCACCCCACCGTGTGTGTAAGATAGGAGACCCCTACCAATTGAATACCCCAAACAAAAATTGACGATTGGGGGTAGCCCCCATTCTTCACAATAATCCATTAAAAAACAGAAACAAGATGGGATTACAATTTAAAGATTACCAGAGAGAAAACCTAAAAACATTAGGTACAGTAGCAAGCAACGCAGGTAAGGGCGGAGCAATTACATTAATTGACAAGAACTTCAAAGACCACACAAAGCGTGTTGCTCTTGTAGTTAAGCGTGCTGACGGAATGAGCGCAGTAGTTGCTTGTTCAAAAGCAGTTAGTCGTGGAATGCGTGACCAAGAAATCACCCTTTCACAAGTTCAAGGGTTTCCAATACTTGAAACATCTTGGGATGCAATCGATGAAAACACAGGGGAAACTAAAGTAGTGACAGGAAACTTTGTGTCATTACCTGGTGGAACTCAAGTGGAAGACTTTGCCATCACGGAAGATGAAGCACAAGAGTTTGTAGCACCAACAATTAAGTTGGACGAGTTGGTTGCTTTCTAAGCAACAACCCTCAAAAGGGGAGAGTGTAACAGCTCTCTCCTTTATATACAGGGTGGGATTATAGGGTTGGGCCTTTAAAAACCATAAAACGTAAGTGTTTTGTGTGTGTGATAACTTGTACGTGTTCACATACAGCACATTTCAACACTTTTTGACAGCTGTAACATTCACTGTTGCATACTAAATAAATATAGCATTAACATGCTACAAAGATACGTGTCTAAGTAATTCTAGACTAGTGTGACACACATGAAGTGAAATAGGTTAATTACCTATAGTGTCTAATCAACCAATGAGTATGTTGGTAGGTGTTGGTCTCACCTGATAATCAAATGACTTATTCCTAACTATGAGTATTCATAGGACAACCATGCCAGTTGAAGTTGGATAAAATAGACTGGCTTTTTTTTTAACTTTCTCTCTATGCTTATATTAAGTTAGGGAGCTCTAAATACTTAAATTATACTTGCACTGGGCAAAATAAGTGTTGATCAACTTAGACTTGCTGTTTAGTTAACATAGCCAAAAAACAGACTGTGGACCTACAAGGTAGGACATGTAAACCTTAAGTGGTTGGTGCAAGTATATATTTAATAACTTAACGCTGTAGAGCATTGTACTATTATATCATGTCAAATTTAAAAGATAAAGCTATTAGTTTAGCTACAAGAGCTATTAATAGTCCTAAACTATTAGAGCAATTAGATAATGAAATATATGAGACTTTCATGTTAAGTCTTATACCATTTAGTATAAATTTAGCTCAACAGCTTGATATACTAAGACCAGTAAGTAATCCTGAGACTAAAATATTGTTTTGGGAGGCTGCTGGTATTCTAACAAGTCAGAAAGATTATAGTTAATAAGTTAAAGCTGGAGAGCATCATACTCACTATATTATGATAAATAACTTATATAATGTGCATCACAAGGTAAAACTACAACTTGATGCTATCTGCCAAGAAGCAGGAGATATGAATGTAGAAGAGTTTATGCAAGTGTATAAATCTCTTGAAAAAGAGCTTTTTGAAAAGATTGCTCTTCAACCAAAAAATCCAAACAGAGGTAAAATACCTCTAACAGGCATTGACCGTAACTTCCAAGAAGATATGATTAATGATATGGATATGGGTAAAGATTACTAGATAAAGTCTAAAAGCAGAGATAACCTCACTTGTAAAACAAGGGTAGATACCATAACAATTGGTTGAGTGAGTAAAGAATCAGGGGAATAAGGTTATGCGTTAAAACCTGAATGATTGCTATAGACTAAAGAATAAATAAGTTAAACCATTAATAAATACAAAATGAGAAAAATTAAGTTAACACCCACGGAGTTTTACAAATTTAGAAAAGCAGCATTCCTATTTGGAGTGCTATTTATGTGCAACATTGCTAATACTATGTATACAGTAGAAGCAGAAGATGAAGCGCTAGAACAAATAGGCTATTAACATGGCTAATGGAACCACACATGAGATTGAGTATGACAATGTTGTACTCAATGTCACTGGTTTTTATGCACCAGAGGAGAAAGAAATAACATATGATGCAGATATGGCTGGTTATCCAGGAGCACCTGCAGAGTTTGAATCACACATTATATCATGTGGAGGCCAAGATATCATTGGCATTCTACATTATGATACAATAGCAGAGATAGAAACATTAATCTTAAATAAATACTACGAGCATGATTAAAGAACATATAGTACTTGAAACAGGTTTGCATTGTCTAATTGATGACAAAGGGCGTGTAGAAGTTTACACAGAGGAAGAGTATAACACAATATCAATTCTGAATCCATGGTGGAAGAGAATGAAATCTAAATACTTTAGCTATGAGTAAGAAAAAGGAGAAGTGGGAATACCAAGGACGCTCAAAAGAGCAGTACCAGCGTAACATGAAAGGATGTTTACCAGTAATCATTTTTTTAATGGCTCTTTTGTGGGTTATGATAATTTGTAATCTCTTAGGGTCATGACAATTAGAGAAGCACATGTAGCATTGATTATTAAGGCCATGAACAAGTGTTGTGGACATAGAGCTCATGCAGCTGAAAGGCTAGGCATAACAGAGAGAACTCTGTATAGATACATAAAAGACTTTAACATTACAAAGGTTGAGGGATTGTATGAGGCAAGTGTTAATAAACAAGAGATTAAACAAAGAAGAAAGAGGATTACTAAATTATCATGATAAAAATACAGAAAACAAAGACGCTTGTAACTAAAGACAATAACAATAGTGCTAATTGCATTGCTCCAAACCTCATCTATGGTTGCTTTGGTGGTTGTGTTAACACTTATTGTTATATGTCACGTTACAATGGGACCAGAGTGTTTGTCAACACTAATGTTGATGAGATATTTGAATCAGTTGTTGAATGGGAGAAGACTTACAACAAAGTGCCTGACCAACAGGATCCAATCTACACTATGGTAGATGTTGCATGCAATACAGACTTAGTACTTATGCAGAAACATGTAAAGAAAACAGGAGTTTCTTTACACGATTACTTGCTTATGTATGATAAACACGAAAATCTTAACACAACAATGGCTACAAAGTACCCAGGACTACTAACGTTAGACGTTAGGCATTTCAACAAGCCTCCAAGAGTTCGTGTAAGTCTTATGCCACAAGCATACTCTGATGTACTTGAGCCTAAGATGCAAAAGATAGAGTCTAGAATACAAGATATCAACCGTCTTAAAGATTTAGGATGGGAAGTGCACATAAACTATTCACCTGTTGTGTTTAACAGACGTTGGATACAACATTATGATGAGATGTTTGCACAGGTAGTAAAGTATGCAGGTAGAGATAATAAATGTGAGGTGATAGTACTCACCAATCATAGGAACCAAATGGCTAAAGCTTCACCAGAAGCACAAGACATGATGAAACACAGTTGTGAGATCAAGAATAACAGTGGTGTTATGAGATATCCAATACGTGATAAGACTAAACTGCTAACATTTTGGAAGCAGTTGTACAATCAGTATTTTGAATTAGAAACAATTAGATATATATTTTAAAAATGGAAAGAATAAGAAGAGTAAAAGGTTATGAGTTTGAATTTGTAGATCAAGCACCAGATGATAGATTCTATCAATGTCGTGGTGATGTTTATTATGATGATGAACATGATGAGATCCCTGAACCAGGACTATGGGAAGCAGCTCTAGAATTAGAACAACAACTAAAAGATGATGGTTATGTTGCAGATGCAAACCACTCTGAGAAAGGTTGGGTAGAAGTAACAATACTATAAATAAATAAAAATGGAAGGACAAAAAGGATTACCAGAAGAAATGGCTAGCAACAAGCAGCCACACGTTATGTGCCCAGAATGCTTCAAAGGAAGTGTTAAGTTTAACTTTATTACTAATGAAGGATCTTGTGACCATTGTGGTACACAATTTACCAAACGTGGTAATAGTATAAGATTTGTCTAATGTTTGTGGCTGTAGAATTACACTTTCGTCACTATGATCCAGAAGAGTTAAGAGCAGGTATGTTGTTCATGAATCATTTGTATCCTGGTAATGAAGGAAGAGAGCACATAGAGATATTTGAGCTTACTCAAGAATCAATACACGAACAAGTCACACCAGAACTAATGTTTATGGAGAACGGATTTCCTGTTTATCCATATTTATTAGATTTAGAGGGTGCTGTTGTAGCAACGCCTGAAGAGATAGGTTTGTTTGATCCAGGTGATATATCAGATAACCTCATAGACTTTGGTGTCAAAGAGATGAACTTCATCATGCAAGAGTTTGATGGACTACTTGAAGTATTTGTTGATGAGGATAAATATGAAGAAGGAATAACTTTACCTGTACTAGATGATGGTCAGGTTATAATGAAGTTTTTAGATGATAACGAACAAGTTTTAAATTGGCAAGACATTAATTAATATGGAAGAAGAACTAAGTAATTGCTGTGGCGCATACAGATGGTATGACACAGATAGATGCTCTGATTGTAAGGAACATGCAGAGTTTAACGAAGAAAACGAAGAATAAATATGGGAGTAGATATTTATGGCAAAGCGCCAAAGTTAATAGGCAAGAAGCCTGAGCTTGATTACAGTGATGATAACATTACTGAAGATCAAAAGAAAGAGTACTGGGATGCACTAGAGAAGTGGGAAGATAAAAATCCTGGTTATTACTTTAGAAGTAATTGGTGGTCTTGGAGACCAATAGTCATGTTATGTAAACATGCAGCAGAACAACATGATCTCAACTTTGATTTTAATTCATGGATGGGTAATGATGGACTGGGGTTAGATAACTGGCAAGAGTGTAATGCTATGGCAGATGCACTAGAAAAAGTTGTTGATCAAGAAGATAATTTAATAGATCCTGAAGATAAAATTTATTGTAACATGAATTCTTGGAGTCAAACAGGAACTAACGGTTTACTTGATGATGAATTAACAGATAAACTTAACGATGATTTTCCTTATGGTACAATTATGTTTACTAGTGTTGTTGGTGCTGATGGGAATGTCTATCATCCTTCACACGGTACACCATTGTGGTTAATTAGAGAGTTTATTAAGTTTCTTAGAAATTGTGGTGGGTTTTCGATTTGGTAATCTCATTAAATTGATTACTTTTGTAGGCTCACTAATAGCTTTATGAAATTTATAACCTTTTTGATTAGATGGGTAGCAGGTAACTTGTCTATACCTTTCTGGGTAGTTGGACATGTGCATTTGTCTATACATAACTTTCATGACCTATACGAAATACTCAGTAGTGTAGGCATGAATGTTATTGTGGCAATTGGTTTTTATTTAGAGTGGAAAGATTTAAAAAAGACAGAAAATGAGTGATGTAATTATTTATGACATAGAAACTATGCAGGAATGCTTTATAGTTGTATGTATGAAGCCTGAGGACACACCTAAGAGCTTTACAGTTAGTAAGTGGCAGAATCAGCTGGATGCATTTGTTAAGTACACTGAAGACAATAAGAACTTATATTGGGTAGGTTATAATAATCTACGCTTTGATAGTCAAGTTGTTGAGTGGATACTTAGAAACTATGAGCAGTGGCATGATTGTACAGGACTAGAGATATGTGCTAAGATTGCACAGAAGGCTCAGGATGTTATACATGATGCTAACTATGATGTGTTTGCAGAGTATAGAGAGCACGAGCTTTCTCTAAAGCAAATGGACCTATTTAAGATACACCACTATGATAATAAGAACAGACGTGTTAGCCTGAAGAGGTTAGAGTTTGAAATGGATCTTGAGAACATAGAGGAGATGCCTATACATCACACTAAGACAAACATGACTAAGGATGAAGTATTCTTGTCATTGCAGTATTGTTTTAATGATGTTGATGCAACCTATGAGTTCTACAAGATTACAATAGGAGAGACAGAGCACCCTTTATATAAGGGTAACAACCAAGTGCAGCTTCGTAGAGATATAGAAGAAGAGTTTGGTATAAGCTGTCTTAATTACTCTGATAGTAAGATTGGTGACGAGATCATCAAGAAGTATTACTGTCAAGAAAAGGGTATAGATATACGTGAGCTTCCACGTAAGGGATATTTTAGAAAGAGTATCAATATGAAGAACTGTATTGCTCATTATGTTAAGTTTGAGACCAAGCAGCTACAGGACCTGTTAAGCAGTGTCAAGAAGCGTAAGCTAGGCCTTATGGATAACTTTAAAGAGCATGTACATTTCTATGATAATGTGTATTCTTTTATGAAAGGTGGTCTTCATACAGAAAACAAACCAGAGGTGTTTGAAGAAGATGAAGATCATGAGATTATAGATTGGGATGTAGCTAGCTACTATCCTGCTATAATAATTAACAATGAGAAATATCCTGCTCACCTGGGTAAAGAGTTCTTGAATGGATACAAACGTATGTTTGAGAAACGACTAGAGCTTAAACCACAAGCTAAGGGTGACAGGAGGATTAAGGGAATTGTAGGAGCGCTTAAGCTTGCAGTCAATTCTGTGTATGGTAAATCATCTGACATGAACTCATGGATATATGATAGGCAGTTAACTATGTTCACCACTATAACTGGTGAGTTTAGCTTAATGATGCTTATTGAGAAGTATGAGCTCAATGATATCAAGATTATCTCTGCCAACACAGACGGTGTAACAGTTAAAGTGAGAAAAGACTTGATTCCCAAGATGCATGAGATCAATGACTGGTGGTGTAAGACCACACAGTATGTACTAGAACGTACAGACTATACAAAGATCTTGTTTTCCACTGTTAATGACTACCTAGCCATCATGCCTGATGGTTATGTCAAGAAAAAGGGGGACTTTCTTACAGACTTTGAGCTTCATAAGAACAAGTCAGGTAGGATAGTTCCCATTGCTCTTGAGCAGTACTATGTGCACGGTACTCCTGTTAAAGATACCATTATGAATCATAAGAATTTGTATGATTTCTGTATCAGGAAGAAAGCATCTAGAGATTTCCACTACGAGGGAATCAATAAAGTAACTAATGTTAAAACGAAGTATAACAAATTGATTAGATATTATGTGGCTAAGGTTGGTGAGAAAGTTTACAAGGTAAAGAACCATGACTCTGATAGTAAAGCTGCTAAGAGAAGTCAGGTGGAAGCTGGTGAGTGGGTGTGTCATGTTTGCAATTATCTGGAGAAAGATTCTCCAATAGATAATATAAACTATAAATACTACATAGACCAAGCGGAGAGCATGATTGTAAAAATTCTTACAAAAGGCAAGCGTAAGAAGAACACTGTAGTTCCTAATCAACTAAATCTATTTTAAGCTTGTGAAGAAAAAAGCAAAAATTAACAGAAGTAATATCATGAGACATCTTATTGAGTATCAATTAGATATGGTTGGCAAACGATTAGTTGATACTCTCGATGATGACAAGTGGTATTTTAATTGGACTATGACAACTGAACAGTCTAATGAATTTAATAAATACGCAGTTAAAACTATGAAGAAAGTTTTCAAGTTTAATACGAGTAAAGCAAAAGAGAATACAAGTTGGTTTAACAATCAGTTTGGATTAAGAATCAAAGATTAATATTAATAATTAAAAACCAGAAAAATGGAGTTAAATTTAAGTACATCAGCCTATGTGTGGGCAACAGTTATGATCGTGGGTATCTTATTCACAATTTATCAATTATTTAAAGCAGAACCAGATCCTTATGAAGAGCCAAAGAGAGCTCGTAACAAGAAAGGTGAGTATATAGGTGATGATAAGAGCACACCTAAAGTTAATGAAGCCTGGGAAGGTGGTAAGAAACCTAAAAGAGGCAGAGGTAGACCAAAAGGTTCTAAGAACAAGCCAAAAGCTAAGAAGAATGTCTAAGTTAATCAACGAAGACTGGGAACATGCAGCTGCTAATGATGAAATGTATGCTGCAGAACGCCAATATATAGCAGAACTAGAATGGCAAGAGTGGGAATACTTGCAAAGTCAGAAAGACAAAAAACCTGCAATAATAATAGTAAATAAACCGAAGGCCAATGAAAATGCATATAAGCCCTCAGATGTTTCAAGAGATCATCAAGAGAAGTTATAACCTTGATATAATTTATTTACTAAAGATGATAGATGAGCAGTATGACATACAACCTTTATATAAGGATAGTATGAAGATTGCTGCTCTTTATCAATCTTTACTTAGAAAAGGTCTCATAACTAAAGATGAAGAGAAACTTACTACAGCAGGTAAAGACTTATTAAAGTTTATTGGAAGTACTGATAATAAAAAAATAATTAAACGAAAACCTGTAACAACTGATTTTGAAGAATGGTGGAAAAACTATCCAACTACAGATACCTGGTCACTAGATGCTCATAAGTTTAAAGGTACTAGAGCTTTACGTAGAGGTAAGGAGGAATGTAGAAGGAAGTTTAAATCAATCATTGAAGAAGGAGATTATACAGCACAGCAGCTCATAGGAGCTCTCAAGTATGAAGTGGATGTAAAAGTTCAACGTTCAATCAAAGAGAGAAAAAACATAATGAGTTTCATGCAAGGCAGTATAACTTACTTGAATCAAAGAACCTTTGAAGCTTTTATAGAGCTCATGGATCAACAGAAAGATAATCCACCTGAACCAACATCAGGACCAACAGACATATAATTTATGGAAAATACAGCAACAGAATTTAACGAGTGGATGAAAAAAATCAGAAGCGATTATTATTCAGATGATGAAAGGATGAATAATGCTTTTAATAAATTAAAACAATTAGCAAACAATAAAAACTGGACAGATGAAAATAATACTTAGTATAATATTATGGATAGTAGTAGCAAGGATATTTATGTGGATAGGTGGATACATCTGGCCAGAAGATAAAGATGACTTTGATAACAATTTAAGATACTAATGAGTTTTCAGTTACTAAAAGAAGAGGTCCAGAAGGGCCTTGATGGAAGAAATGGTGGTATACCTATGGGCTTTGACAGGCTCAATAGGTATGTTGGCATTAGAAAGTCAATGTACTATTTGATTGGTGGGTTGACTGGTTCAGGTAAGACTAGCTTCATTGATGATGCGTTTGTACTTAACCCTGTAGACTGGGCTATGTCTGAAGAAGGACAGAAGTCTGGTATAAAGGTGAAGGTATGGTATAGATCTATGGAGCGTAGTAGAACTTACAAGCTTGCAAAATGGACATCTCGTAAGATATTTCTAGACCAGGGTATAATTATACCTGTAAATAAATTGCTTGGTTGGACAGAGAAGATGACTAAGGATGAGCATGATTTGTTTCTTATGTATGAAGACTATATGACAAAGCTTGAGGATGTAGTTACAATCATTGACGGTCCTGAGAATCCTGTAGGTATTGCTAAAGAGCTAAAAGCTTATGCACTAGAACGTGGTGAGATAATACAGCAGGACAAGTACAACAAGGTATATATACCTAATGATCCTAGTGAGATAACTATTGTAGTGTTAGATCATATTGGTTTATTAAAGACTACCAGAGATCAACCAACAAAGAAAGCAGCTATTGACAAGATGAGTGATGAGTTACGTTATGCACGTGACTTCTATGGTCACTCACCAGTAGTAGTTAGTCAGTTCAATCGATCTATATCTAATCCTATCAGGATAAAGAATGGTGATGTTGAACCACAACTGGAAGACTTTGCTGATAGTTCTACTACTCAGAACGATGCTGATGTAGTTATGGCTTTGTTTGACCCTATGCGTTATAATGTAGCAGATCCATCAGGGTATGACACTAACAAACTTAGAGATGAGTTTGGTGGCAAGTATTTTAGGAGCCTCAGACTTATAAAAAATAGTTATGGTGAAGATGATATCAGGATTGGTCTTGCATTCCTTGGCCAGATAGGTATGTTCAAAGAATTACCTAAGCGTAGAAATATAACAGAGGCAGATTATGCTTCAGTAGTTAATAAATCATTCTTTATATCATGACAGAACCAATAGAATTATTACACGCAAGGCTTACTGAGATTAGAGAGGCTAAAGATAGAGCTATAAAATATAGTTTACCTTTAAAAGAGAGATCAAAAATAACTGAGCTTTATAACAGGTACTATGTATGTATAGAAGAACTAAAAAAATATAAAAGAACGGTATGACACTAAGAGACAAAAGACAAGCAGAGTTTGCAGACACTTGGCTTAACCATGGTAAGTTTGGGATCCTAAACTTATGCCCTAGGTTTGGTAAGATTAGAACGACCATCAACATCCTTAACCAGATGAATGACAATTGTACTATGTTAGTTGCATATCCTGATAACAAGATTAAACAATCTTGGATAGAGGAATTTGAAGAGATGGGCTACATTAATGATAACATAACTTACACTACTCACAGGTCCTTACATAAGCAGGCAGGTACAGAGTTTGACATTGTTATTATTGATGAGATACATTTGCTATCAGAGGCCCAGATAGGTGTCTGTGTAGATTTATTTTCTGTCAATGATAACATACTTGGCCTTACAGGCACTTTATCTAAATGGACCACCAGAACCTTAAGAGATGAACTTGGTATATCAGTAATTGCACACTATCCTATAGAAAAAGCTATTGAAGAAGGTGTTATAGCTGACTACCAGATAAATGTAATTAAGGTGCCTCTAGATAACATAACTCGTAATGAGTATGGTAAGGGTAAGATTAAAAAAACAGAACTTCAACAGTTTAAATACCTCAGCGGTGTTATAAACAAGATGATGTACTCTGGTGGGAACAGTATGTTTATGCGCTTAGCACGTATGAGACTAATTCAAAATAGTTTAGCTAAGCAACAAAAGACTAAGCAAATATTGAGTGATAACATGGAACAAAGAATACTAGTGTTCTGTGGTGTTACATCAATTGCAGATAGTCTTGGTATTCCTTCTTATCATAGCAAATCTAAAGACAAAGATGCTCTTAAGAATTTTGCAGAAGGAGAGGGTACACACATGGCAGTTGTAAAGATTGGTAATACAGGAGTTACATACAAGCCATTAAATAAGGTAATCATTAATTACTTCGATAGTAATGGTGAGAATCTAGCTCAGAAGATTAACAGATGTATGGCTATGGAATATGACACTCCAGATAAAAAAGCACAGATATATATTATATCATCTGATGAGAAAGTAGAAGGCAAATGGCTTGATAAGGCCCTTGAATTCTTTGATAAAACTAAGATTAAATACGTATAAAAGTCGTATATTTGTAAACCTAATATTAATAAATAAATAAATAAAATGAGTTCAAAATTAATTGGAGTTGTTGGCGAAACAGGGACAGGTAAGTCAACAGCAGTAAAGCACTTAAACCCTGAAGAAACTTACATTATTAACGTTGCAAAGAAAGAGTTACCCTTTAAAGGTTCTCAGAAACTTTACAACACAGAAAACAAAAATTACAAAGAAGTAGATGATCCAACTGACATTACAAGGTTGCTTAGAACTATCTCGGAGAAAGCCCCACACATCAAAACTATTGTCATAGAAGACAGTAATTACTTAATGGGTTTCAGAATGGTAGAGAAAGCTATGGAGACTGGATTTACAAAGTTTAGTGTAATGGCTAAAGACATGGTTGACATGTTTAGAACAGCTAGAGCACTACGTGATGACCTAGTTATCTTTTATTTCTCTCACCCTGAAACTATAGAAGACAGTGGAGAGATAGTAGGATACAAAATTAAAACAGCTGGTAAGCTTATTGACAATCAAGTGTTGTTAGAAGGATTATTAACTGTATGTTTGTATACTCATGTAGAAGAAACTAAGAGTGGAGCTACTTATGAATTTCTAACAAATAGATTTCGTAAGAAGCCTGCAAAGAGTCCAGATGGTATGTTTGAATCAACAAGAATACCAAACAACTTACAGATGGTAAGAGATAGTATAGTAGAGTATTATAATTAATAAATAAATAAAAATTAAAACTTATGAGTACAATTGGAGGAGTAAAAAGAGAATCCGCAAGCAATAGTGAAAACACTAATTTTCCTAAGAAAGTTGGTTTATTTGAAGCAAACATTGTAACTATTAATCCTACAATAGAGGAATATAGTACAGTGCTAGGAATGGATTTAAAACCAGACAGTAAAGCAACAGACTATCTTGGAACAACAAAAGATGGTAATACATACCTACGTGTAGACGTGTGGTTAAAACAAGTTAAAACTGAGAATCTTTTCAAAGTTAGCTTCTTTCTAGAAGATAGAGAGCGTGAGAACAGAGATCAAACTAAGAAACAATATATCAACAGTGTAGGTATGTGTGCTTGGGCTGCTGATGAAGCTGATCTATGGGACTGGTTTACTAAAGAGCGTGACTATCGTGTAGCGTACATTGGTGAGGAAGAATTATATGATTTCATGAGAACATGGTTATCTAAACTAGATTATCGTCATGCAGACACAGTACTACAGTTAGACTGGAAGAAACTTATGCGTGGTAACATTGGTGATCTTAAAGGTGAGGTAGATGGTGAATGGTGTAACACTGTTGTATCATTAGCAACTGTTGTTGTTAAAGAACGTGATGGTGAAACTAAAGAGTACCAAGGTATCTACAACAAAGGATTCCTAGGTGGTTATACTATGAAACAGTTTAGACTAGTAGACTATACAGACAAGAGAACATTAGATAGTTTGAGATCTAGAAAACCTCGTGACCTTAAACCACATGAACGTTTTGCAGTTCGTGTAAGTGGTGAGTACGGTTGTAAAGACTATTATATTCTTAAAGAAATAGAGGAATATAATCCTGGTGATAACCTTGTGGCCTCTGATAGTTATATATCAGATGATGGGTCAGACTACTAAAGAAATAAATAAATTTAAACAAAGCCCTCTTCAGAAATGTTGGGGGCTTTTTAATTTCAAGAAGAATGATTAAAGGAACAAAAAGAGTAATTCTAACAAAAGAGCTTATTCTTTCTAAAATATCTTCTTACGATATCTTTAAGTTTTATATGCCTGATAAGGACTGGCAAATAAATGTGGTAAGTCTTTCTCCTTTTAGGAATGAGAAAAACCCATCATTTATTATAGGTCCTAAAGGAGAAGGTGGAGCCTTACTATTTATTGATTTTGCTGACACTAGTCTCAAGGGTGATGCGTTTACATTTGTGCAAAAGATTCACAATGTACCAACTTTTCATCAAACCCTAGTAAAGATTGATAAAGACTTTGACTTAGGTTTCTCTACAGGTACTACAACAAAAAGATATGAAAAGATAATTAAGAGTTACAGTAAACCAACTATAGTGGCTAAAGACTATTCTTTTATACAAGTAAAGACTAGAAAGTTTACAACACGAGAATTGAGTTACTGGAATGATTATTATCAAGATATAGAAGATCTTAAAAACAATAATGTGTTTTCTATAAGTGAAGTGTATTTAAACAAAAAGCGAATTATTATAAAAAACGATGAGCTTAGATTTGGTTATCTATACAATGGACACTGGAAAATATATAGACCTCTGTCAGATAGACGGTGGAAATGGATGCCTAACAATGTGCCAATTACAGCAATGGATGGTTTGGATGATATTAAAGATTGCCATACAGCTTTTATTACAAAAAGCAAGAAAGATTACATGGTAATGAAAAAGATATTTCCAACTGTATGTGCTGTACAAAATGAGGGTGCAGGGTGTTTCTCTGATGAGAATGTGGAATATATTAAAGCAAACTCTGAGAAGCAGATATTATCTTTTGATTCAGATGAAGTAGGTGTAAAGAACAGTACTAATATAACTAACAAGTTTGGTTTTGAGTACTGTAATGTACCTAAGAAGTATCTAAAAGATGGTATAAATGATTGGGCAGACCTAGCAAAGGTTCATGGCCTTAAAGTAATAGAAGAATATCTAATAAATAAACAAATTTTAAAATAATGAAAGCAAGAACTAAAAACAGCAGTACAGCAAGAGACATAATGTTAACAGCACCAGTGCCAAAACAGACAAAAACTTACAAACCTGTAAGTCATCAACAGTTAATAGATTTAACTCTTGAGAGCATATACCAATCAGGTTATACGCTAGAGAGTCAAAGTTACTCTACTGCAAAGGATGGAGAAATAGCAAATGGCCGTTACACAATATCCAACGTTGCTGATTCTGAAATGAAATTACAAATTGGATGGCAGAACAGTTATGATAGGAGTTTAGCACTTAAGTTTGCACTTGGTACAACTATTATTATTTGTTCTAATGGTATGGTGAAAGGTGATCACGGTGCATTTAGAAAGAAGCATCAAGGAGATATACAGACATTTACACCCTCAGCTATATCAGAATATATAAAAGGTGGTGGAGATACATTCAGAAACTTACAGTTAGATCGTGATAAGTTAAAAACATATGAAGCTACAGAACAAACTCAAGCAGAGTTGTTAGGTAGATTGTTTGTTCAAGAAAGTATAGTTAGTGCTACACAACTATCTACAATTAAAAGAGAGCTTAGAAAGCCAACTCATGATTATGGGGCTCAAGGAAGTATGTGGGAACTTTACAATCATGTTACATTTGCAATGAAAGATGCTCATCCACAAAGATGGATGCAAGATCATGTAAACATTCATGATTTCTTTCTAGGAATAGAAGGTACACCCATTAAAGATGAACCTTTAGCTATGCATGAGATTTTAGGATATACAGATAACCAATTAGAAATGTTTTAATTATGAAAGTCAAGAAATATATAAATACTCTAATAGAGATCGTAAAAAGAAACCCAGAGATAGAAGACTATGAAGTGATATACTCTTCAGACTCTGAGGGAAATACTTATCAAAAGGTGTATTACTCACCTACTATTGTAGTAGCAGATGGGTTTGATAATGCTTATTTAGAAGTTAAACCAATTTTGACAGTAGATGATGAAGCTAATGCCCTTTGTATTAACTAATGAGTAGGGTATTAATAACAGGAGGAGCAGGTTTTATTGGAAGTCATTTATGTGAACAACTACAGAAGCTAGGGGAAGAGATAGTAATCCTTGATAACTTTAGCACTGGGAAGCTTAAGAACTTATTTCCATTAAAACCTCAACCTTTAGTGATAATCTACGAGGTAGGTAACACTATGTGGGGACATTTACCTGATATGCAGTTTGATACACTTATTCATTTAGCAGCGCCTGTGTCTGTAGAAGAAAGTTTAAATAATAAACAGAAGTACCATGATCAAATTGTTGATGGTTCAGCTCTTTTATTTGAATGGGCTATTAAACAGTGTGGTTGTAAAAAGATAGTTGTAGCTTCTACAGCTGCTGTGTATGGTAATTCAAGAAGCTTTCCTCTATCAGAAAATAGTGATTTAGACCCATTGAACCCATATGCAACATCTAAGTATATGATGGAAGCACTCTGTAAAGCAGTACCAGATCATGTTTCTGTAGCAGTATTAAGATTCTTTAATGTTTTTGGAGAGAGACAGCTCAATGAAGGTGGATACCTATCAGCTGTACCTATCTTTCTGAATCAATTTAAGAATAATCTTGAGCTAACAGTAACAGGAGATGGTCAACAGACTAGAGACTTTGTATATGTTAAAGATGTAGTTGATGCTATAATAGCTGCAATAGGAACTAAAGGAACTTGGAACGTTGGTTCTGGTCAGGAAGTAAAGATCATAGATATTGCTAAAGCATTTAGTAATAATATAAAATTTATACCTGCTAGAAAAGAAGCTAAGAGATCTTTAAGCAACATAAGTAAAATAAAGAAAGACTTGGGTTGGACACCACAAGTAAGTTTAATCAATTGGATAAAATCAATAAAATGAAAATAGAAGTATCAAACGGTGAGATAGTAGACAAATTGTCGATTTTAGATATCAAACTTTTAAAAATAGATAATGAAGATAAACTTGTTAATGTTAAAAATGAACATGAAACACTTTATCCTTATATTTTAGTGTTGTTAGATCTTCATCAATCACCACTTCAACAACTCTATGATGAACTTGTCAAAGTAAATTCCTTATTATGGGATATAGAAGATGACATTCGTGATTGTGAAAGAGATAAAGACTTTAGTCAAAAGTTTATAGACTTAGCAAGATCTGTTTATGTTACTAATGACAAACGAGCTCTAATTAAAAAGCAAATTAATCAATTAACTAATTCTAATTTAACTGAAGAGAAATCTTATAAAAACTATTAATATGAAATGGGATAATTTTAAAGCTCACTTTCATCCATCGTGGCATGGAAAGATGAAAACTTTTATAGAAAGCAATGAGTGCGATGATATATATGCATTCTTAAAGAAAGAGAGTAAAAGGGGCAAACAGATTGCTCCTTTGTCATCTCAAGTCTATAGATGTTTTAAAGAAACACCACTAGATGAAGTGAAAGCAGTAATTGTAGGGATGTGTCCATACCACACGTTTAAGAATGGGTTACCTGTAGCAGATGGTCTGCTTATGGGTTGCTCTGTGACAGGGTATATACAACCATCTCTAGACAATTTTTATAAGGCACTAGAAACTGAGTTTCACAGAGGCCTTAATTTAGTTTACGACCCATCACCTGATGTAGCTTATTTAGCAAAACAGGGGATACTCATGCTAAACGTAGCACTGACCACAGAAAAGAACAAAGCTGGTAGTCACATACAGACTTGGGAACCTTTTACAAAATATTTGTTTGAAGAAGTTCTTAATCCTCTAGGTGTGCCATATGTATTTCTTGGTAAAGATGCAAGTAGGTATAAGAGATATGCAGGAATATTTTCACACGTCTTTACAGTAAGCCACCCAGCTAGCGCTTCTTACAAAGGAGTAGACTGGGATAGTGAAGGAGTGTTTACAAAAGCAGATACATTAATTTATGAAAACAACGGATATAGCATCAATTGGCTAAAAGATTGTGAAGATCCATTTTAAAAAAACAAGAAAATGAACGGAATATTAACAGAAGATACTGGTAAATTACAACCAGGAGACGAAATCATTACTAACCAAGGCTCAGAGATGAGATGTTATATAGTGGAAGAAGTTCCAAGAGTTAGTAAGTTAAAAACATGGCACAATGGTAAAACACGATACATAGCTGTAAAGTGTAGAGCTGCTATAACTATGAAGACAACTACAGGTATTAATCATTACACTAAGCAACCTTGGAGTAACACTTATAAAACTTATGAGTTTAGAATACCTAATGAAAATGATCCAATAGTAAAAGTGGATTTAAACTGGAAACAAGTATATATAACTAATAGATTTAATTATGATGAATAATAATGTAAACAGAGCCATTGAAATGGAAGATCTCCAAGTAGGAGATGAAGTAATTGTACGAGGTATAGACCTCAACTACATGCAAATTGTAAGACCACCAAAACAGAAACAATACAAAGATTTTCAAGGAGCACCCTATATGGCATTTACATCAGCTGTATGTAATAGAATCAACAGCAAATTTGGACAAAGGTTTGCAGATAATAAACAAAACGTAAGATTTGATTTTTGTTATAAATCAATCTGGTTAGTAAAACGAGGAGATAATAATTAATAAATAAATAGTAAAATGCGATTAGAAAAACAAAAACAGGCACATGTTCTATACTCAGGACAGAAAAATGAGAGTATAGGTATGTCACTAGACATGGATTCTGCACAAGTATTAATGCAGATGTTAAGTAAGAACCTTTATTCAGATGCAATAGGTTCAACTATTAGAGAATGTGCAAGTAATGCACTTGATAGCCACAGACGAGCTGGAGTTGATAAACCTATAGTTGTGTCACTGGTACAGAATAATTCTAATAACTGGGAATTCTCTGTTGAGGATTTTGGTACAGGTCTAGATCACCACGATGTAGAAAACATTATCAGTAAGTATGGTAAGTCTACTAAACGTGATAGTGATACAGAGCTTGGTATGATGGGTCTTGGTTTCAAAGCTCCTTTAGCATATGCTAGTAGTTTCTATTTTACATGTAGAAAAGATGGTATGGAACGTAAGTATATGATGTACGAAGGTGAAGAAACTAACACTATTGATTTAATTAACGAAACTCCTACAACAGAGTGTAATGGTGTAAAAGTTATTGTACCTATAAAATGGGGTGATAAGTATGATTTTCTGAAAAAGATAAAGCAACAGCTTGCATACTTTGAGGATGTATACTTTAATGTAGATGATGTTGATAACAACTTTACTATTCATAGATCTAAACTATTTCAATTCTCTGAAATAGCTGATGATGATAAGTTACACATTTGTCTTGATAATGTTTATTACCCTATTGATTTTGACAAACTAGGTATAGACACTATATATTTGCCACTGGGTTTAAGATTTAAACTGACAGATGGTTTGTTTCCAACTCCAAACAGGGAATCTTTGATTTACACAAAGGAAACAAAGTCAAAGATTCTTAGTAAATTATCTGAGTTTTCTGACTATTATGTACAAAAGTATAATGAAAATGTTACAGATAGTGATGATGTTATGAGTTTTCTAAATTACTACTACAACTCTAAGAGAGAAATAGATCTGTTTGGAAAAAAGTTTGATTTGGAAGGTTTAAAGAACTACATAACAATTCCTTTTGCCAAACCAAAACTTGAAGGAGTAGACAACTGGGACATCTCTACGTTTAGTAGACATGAGTTTAGTTATCTTTTGGGAGAATACAAAGCTAACTATAGGTATGAAAATACTAGAATGTATCAGATAAAAGAAAGCCATTGGGGAAGAAATGTAAACTGGAATGATATGGAAAAATATACATTCAAGATGCAAGATTCAATGAGAGGTCATAAAAAGGCGTATCTTAGAGAGCTTTGTGAAGATATAATTACTGAAAAGGCTAAAAATAATAATAGTAATTCTAGAAGAGTTACATTTATTCGCAAGTCAAAGTCTTATCCTCTAAAAAGTATCACTGGTAAAGATAGTTACTATGAGATTCTAAAGTTAATTAATTACCCTAAATCTCAGTGGAGAGGTGTAATTAAAGACTTTCAGTATGTAGAGTCATTACTTTTAAAATCTCTTAGAGATGCTGATGCTATTATAGTACCTCAACACTGGATAGATGATAGAAAAGCTAACACTGTATCTAAGATGCGAGCTACTAAAGCTGCTAAAGGTGAAAAGGTTGCAGGAGACTTCAATTGTAAAATAGGTGAAGAGCTTCTCAGATATAGCGATGGCAGGAACTGTAAATTTGTATCACATAGAATCAATATTGAGTCTGTAGAAGGGGGAAGTTGTACTTACGTATACACTAATCATGATGATTACATGCTGCTTGATAATTTGTATGAAGAAACTAAGCGCATGAGTATAAAGTATATTACGTTTTCAACGAGGGAGTTAGAAGCATTAGAGAAGTCTCCTAAAATTGATAATTTAGTTTCTTATGATGACTTTATAAAGGGTGATGATATGTTTATTAAATATATGACTGCATTACTTTGCTGGAAGTTTATAAACAAGGACTATAATGTTGATCTATTTGAGAAAAGTTATCTAATTGATAGAGTTAAGTCTAAATTATCAGATAAATTTAAGAAAATATCTGAATATCAGAAAACGTATATTGGAGGTGGTAGATATCAATCTTTTAAACATGGAGAGAAATTACTTGAACTTGCTAAAGATGATAATCTATTTAACGCTGAGATATATGATTTGATACAAGAATTAGAAGCTTTCCTAAAAGAGCATGCTTATGTAAATACTATTGCATCTAGTTTAAGAACTGGTGAAAGTCACAGACAAAACGGTCTTTTAGACTGTTTAGCTCAGCTTTTTAAATGCAATGGTGTTGCTATAAACAATCATTATCAGTTTCTTAAACATAAACAAGAACAAGAACAAGAGAATAATTAACAATTAAATACAATTAAAAATGAGTAAATTTCTAAGTTTAGAGTGGTTCAAAAATAAAGTGGACCACTCAATTGAAAAGGTTATCGAGAAAAAACTTGATAAATTAGTTGAAGAGGTAGACAACGATAGTTCTCCTCAAGAAAATCCCTACAAGACTATAAAGTTAGTAAATGATGTGCTTACTATTGTGCTACATGATAATTCTATAATATCTAAGGTAAATGCTACTGAAGATGATTATCATGCTGCAGAGTCAGCTGTTACCATTGGACACCTCTATACAATCGTTAGTGATCCTAATGTAGTTTCTGAAGTTGCAGAGAGAGATGAATCAGAAAGAAGACTAAAGGCTCTTAGAAAGGGCTTTACTGTCCTAGAAGAGTGTAGTGAGTTTGTAATTGATGGAGATTCAGTATACTTTAAAGGTATATCTAGATCTCTACCACAGCTATTAGTTGAAGAACTAATTGATGAAGTGAGTCGTGCTAAAGCTTTAGGTATTCCATTAAATGATTATGATGGATATCAATCTTTAAAGCGCTTCTTTATGTGGTGTGCACTTAACCCAAGAGCTGAGGTTGCACATGAGCTGTATAGATTCTTAAAAGAGAACAGCTTTCGTATAACTAAGCAGGGATTCTTTGTAGCGCTACGTAATGTTGTTACACTACATGGATCTCCAGAGCTTGTACATTTTATATCTAATACATATAACAAAGTAAAAGCTGTATGGAAGAAAAGTCCAGATGATTATACTGTATTCTTACAAGATGGTGAATATAAGATTGTACATGTAGATAGATTGTACAATGAAGAAACACACACTACTACAGTGTGTTCAGATTGTGATGGAGAAGGTGGCTACTATGATGATGGTGACTGTTATGATGATGAAGATGAATGGAATGAAGAACAGTGGGTAGAATGTGAAACATGTGATGGTACAGGTGAGGTAGAACCTTATGAGTATACAACTTCTGTGAAAGTAGACCATGGAGAAGAAATAGGTAAACTTACAGCTTTATACCTAGATCTACCTAACAGACATGAGAATCGTTTTACAGATGATTGGACTAAAACATTTGACATACGTATTGGTAAAGTGGTGAACATGCCACAAGAAGAATGTAACTGGTCAACACAAGATTGTGCTGCAGCTGGTTTACATTTTACTTCTGACCAGATACACTATGTAGGATGTGGTGATCAGTCTGTTCTTGTTCTTATCAACCCTATGAAGGTGGTTGGTATTGGTACACACAAAGGTAGATGCTATGAGTATCTTCCAATTATGACTGTACCAAGAGAAGAAGCTACAAGTATTCTTCATGACAATGAGTTTGACACTCTTCAGTTGGATGAAGTCTATGCTGTACGTGAGCTTGATGATCTACAGGACAAAGTTAAACAAGGTTTCGCAAAGGAATCTAACAAATATGAGTTTAGCTTACCAAATATATCTTCTATAGATGTACGTAATATTATTGGAAGTCTTGAAGAGATGAAAGCTGAGATTACTGCAAGAGTTCGTATGGTAGATTAATAAATTAGGGGATAACATTTATTTGAATTATATTTGTTATCCCTTTAATTTTAAAATTATGGCAAAAAGAGCAGTAAAAAAACCAAGAGTACCTCGCACTAAAAATGCTGGAACAATGACAGAATCAATGTTTTGGTCTATGATTAGAAGTGCATTAAGACAAAAGAGTAGATGGTGGAAACCAATTGCTGAGTGTAAAAAATTAGCAAGAAGAGCTTACAAAGGAAAGAACAAAAGACAGAAGTGGGAATACCATTGTAATAAGTGTAAAAGCTGGTTTAAAAGTGATCAAGTTAATGTTGATCATATAGAGCCTGCAGGTAGCTTAAATTGCTCAAATGATCTTCCAGCTTTCGTAGATACTTTATTTTGTGAACAGGAAAACTTACAGGTGCTCTGTAAAACATGTCATGATGAAAAAACACAATTAGAAAAACAATTAAAACAGTTTAAAAAATGAAACATTTTATGAATAATGCTATTAAGTATTTTAAAACGCCTGAACATTATGAAAATGGAAAAGAGTATGATATTATAGACGTGTGTAACGATTACTCTCTTTCGTTCAACAGGGGTAATGTTCTAAAATATATAGCTAGAGCAGGAAAGAAAGAGAACGAGCTAAAGGATTTACATAAAGCTTTAGATTATTTACAGAGAGAAATTGAGTACGTTAAATCAAAAGGGAAGTTATGATAAAGGGAGTTAAAGCAGAAACTATTCAAGAAGTTGATATAGTTGTAAAAGAAGTTAAGAACTGTCCTCTTAAGTATGACAACACAGAAAGAGTATTGATAATAGATGCTGATAGTATTATGTATTTTGCATCACACTTTCCTGAAGACTCTCTGATGGAGTTTCCAACAGAAGAAGAAAGAATAGAAGAAGCTAAGTATAGAACTAGAACTAAGTTGGAAGAGATTCATAATAACATAGAAGAGTTTTATAACATACAAGAAACTTTTATATTTGTAAGAGGTCGTGGTAACTTTAGATATAAACTTTACCCTGATTATAAGTCTAACAGAAAGCAAAAAAATGATCTTATACCAATAATATCACTTTACATGTTAGAAGAATTAAATGCTATACCATCTATAGGAGCTGAGGCTGATGATTACGTGTATGATGCTTATTTATTAAGCGAAGGTAATTGTGTTGTAGCAGCTATAGATAAAGATGTACTATATAACTGTCCTGATGTACCATTTTATAATTATAGGAGCCATGGAGACACTCTAGGAGAGTTTAAACAGATCTCTAAGGAAGAAAGTAGACTAGCTATAGCTTCTCAAGTGGTAATAGGTGACAGTGGTGATGGTATACCTGGAGCTTACAGGGTTGGTAAAGCGTGGTGTAGAGATAACATGCATCTGGGAATGACAGACTATCAATTTACTAAAGCTATATTTAGAGGATATCTAAAAGCAAGCGGTGGTAATGGTAAGATAGCTAAAGAACAAGCTAGATTAAATTACAGTATATTAAAACTATACACACAAGATGAACTTGAAACAATTAATAAACGCTAATGAAAAAAACAATAACAAGCATATTTATGGTACCCACTCTAAAAGTGCCAAAAGATTCATTATTAAATAATGGATTTGTAAATGCCTATATTAGTGATGTAGATAGAGATATACAATACCCAGATTCTGTATATCTTTTATTTCTACCTAAAGATATAGAGCAATTTAGAGAGTTTCTAGATGATGAATATGATAGAACAGAGTCTGTTATAGATGATTATGATTATCCAAATGGATATGTAGTAATAGTATATAAACTAAATTCTAACTTTAAAGAAGATTTTAATCTTGTTAAAGAAGGTAAATATTCTGAAACATCAAACGAATTTCAAGAATCATTCTCAAGAGTAGTAAAGATTAAAAAGAATGGCCTTCATAAAGATCAAGTGTCTTTGCAATATAGAATCTTTAACAAAACAGAAGATATGATTAAATATTGGGAAGATAAGATTGGCATTGAATGGTCTAAAGATCTTGAAGTATGGGATGGTTTTGATATAGCAAAAGAAACATTAAACATTGAATTAATAACAAACACTGAATTAGTATGAAAACAATTGAAATTTTAAAAGAAAACAAAAGAGCTGCAAAATATATCAAAGAGTGGTTTTTAGAAAGATTAGCAACTAATATAAAAAACTTTAAGGATGATGATGACTTTAAACAGGCTATGGCTAATACAACAGTTACAGACGAGCAAATAGAAAACATTATATCACAGGCTCCTAGAAATATACTAGATATACTAGACAGTCAAGGTGTGCTAATAAGTATAGTTGTAAAAGATGAAAAGTTCTTAGGAGATGTATTTAACGCTCGAACAGAAGAAAAGGTTGACGTTAATAAACATACTACCAGAAAAGAGTTTGATGTATCTGCAATGAAAATAGCTCTACCTCTTCTTGAGGAAAACCTTGCAGCTGCTGAGAATCAGGAAGTTGTGGAAGGTGTAAAAAAAGATGAAGAATTATGAGAACAATTGGAAAAATAATAGTAGATTTGCTGTCCGATAATCAAATTTCAGACCAAGAGGCTGAAATGTTAATCACACACCTTTCAGAGAAAAAAGAGCCCTTAGGTACACAACCTGAGAAGACTTCTAGTCCCTATTGGTATCAAACAATAACATGGTCATGAGAACAGCAAAAGAATTTAATGACTCTTATGAATTAATTTGTGAGGGTGGAGGACTTGTAATAGATGTTCCAGCTGTTGTACAATTTTTAAATGTTGCATTTACTGACTTTTTAAAAGTAGATGGTTTTAGATACAAACAAGTGTCAACTATTCGTGGGATACCTAGAGTAGAAACAAACCTAACTGAGATAATGCCATATGTAGGTCATGTTATACACAGCGAGCTAGAAGAAAAGATATCTTTAATACTAAAGGTGGAATTTGAAATAGAGGAAAGATTAAGATCAATAAACCTAGATAAAAACGGTAAACCCTTAGAAATATGAATAAAGACATCTTTAAAGGTAGAGTAAATATACTACCTTATGAGTACCCACAACTATTAGACTACAAAGACGCTATCAGACACTCCTACTGGATTGATACAGAATTCAACTTTACAGAAGACATACAAGACTTTAAAGTAACAATCTCTCCTGAAGAGCGTGATGTTATTAAGAAGACTATGCTTGCAATTGCACAGATAGAAGTTAATGTAAAGACGTTCTGGGCTGATATGTATAAACGTATGCCTATTACAGAAGTGGGTGATGTGGGAATGACGTTTGCTGAGTCAGAGGTAAGACACAAAGATGCTTATGCTAGATTATTAAGGATATTAGGTCTTGAAAAAGAATTTCAGAAAGTTATAGAAGTTCCTGCAATAGAAGGTAGACTTAAGTATTTAAATAAATACCTAGATGGTACACGCTCTAGAGATAATAAGATGTACACTAAGTCTGTGTTATTGTTTTCACTATTTATAGAGCACGTAAGTTTATTTAGTCAGTTTCTAATTATGATGAGCTTTAACAAAGAAAAGAATGTACTCAAGGGTATATCTAATGTTGTTGAGGCTACTAGTAAGGAAGAAGAGATACACGGTAACTTTGGAGCTGAGATTATTAACATCATTAAGAAAGAGAATCCTGATTGGTTTGATGCAGAGTTTGAGAACTTAATCTATTCAGCTTGTAAGAAAGCTTATATTGCTGAGTGTGATATATTAGATTGGATCTTTGAGAAAGGAGAACTTAGTTTTCTACCCAAAGAAACAATACAACACTTTATCATGAACAGATTTAACAACTCTCTAGAAAAAATAGGTATGGATTCTATATTTGATGTAGATAAAGATCTGATATCATCAACTAAGTGGTTTGACATAGAAATTACAGGGACTAAAGAAGGAGACTTCTTCTATAAGAAAAGTGTGGACTACAATAAGAAAAGTAAGAGCATCACTGAAGATGATCTATTTTAAATAATAATACAATGATAACAGAGCAAACTAATGGTAACACTCAGCTTAACACAGAAAGAGGAAACTTTAATAAAAGAGTTTCTAAGTTCTTAATGTTGGGTAAATCCAAGAAAGTCCAATGGGACGGTAAAAGAAGAAACAGAACAATTTAAATAAATCAACATGGAGTACAAAAGATATTACTGGCTCAACGAGGACAGTAGAAAGTTTTTGTCCAGAGGATACTTAGATGAGGAACCTGAACAAAGAATTAGAGACATAGCAAATATTGCTGAGAAATATCTAAATATAAAAGACTTTGCACATAAGTTTGAGGATTATATGGCAAAGGGATATTATAGTTTGTCAACTCCTGTATGGATCAACTTTGGTAAATCAAAAGGTTTACCCATTAGTTGTTATGGATCTAATGTGGATGACACACTAGATAGCATACTAAATGCAGGACGTGAGATAGGAATGATGTCAAAATATGGTGGAGGTACAAGTGCTTACCTAGGAAACATAAGACCTAGAGGATCATCTATTAGTACAGGAGGTCAAGCAGACGGACCTATTCACTATGCTAGAATGTATGACACTGTAGTGGATGTGTGTAAACAATCTGCTGCTAGACGTGGAGCGTGTGCTGTATACTTACCAGTAGAGCATGATGATATAGAAGAATTTCTAGACATAGGTACAGAAGGTAACCCTATTCAGAATTTACAATACGGTATTACTGTTACAGACGCTTGGTTAAAATCTATGAAGTCTGGTAGTAAAGAGAAACGTAAGATATGGGCCAAGATTATACAAAGACGTAATGAGTTTGGATTTCCATACATCATGTTCTCTGATAATTCTAATAAGAATACACCTTACGAGGAACTTGGTTATAAAATAACTGCATCAAACTTATGTAGTGAGATACAGTTACCAACTGATAGCTTTCATAGCTTTGTTTGTTGTTTAGGATCTATAAATGCATTGCATTGGGATGAAATAAAGAAGACAGACGCTGTTGAAACTTATGTTTTGTTCTTAAATGCTGTAATGAATGAGTTTATAAAAAAAGCAGAGCACTTACCAGGAATGCGAAGAGCTTTTAAGTTTGCAAAAGAACACAGAGCTATAGGCCTAGGAGTATTAGGATATCATTCTTTGTTTCAGTCAAAACTTATAGAGTTTGAATCTTTAGAAGCTAAGCAAATTAATCATGAAATCTTTAGTACTATTAAAGAAAGAAGTGAGGCTGCCTCTAAATGGTTACACGATGCTAAAGGATACACATCAATTAGAGAAGGGTATGCTAACACTACTCTTATGGCCATTGCTCCTACTAAGTCTAGTTCATTTATACACGGTGCTGTGTCTATGGGTATAGAGCCTATCAAGTCTAATTACTTTATTAAAGATCTTGCTAAGTCTAAGACTATTTACAAGAACCCTTTCTTAGAAGCTGAATTGGAAAAGTATGAAATGAATAACGAAAAGACCTGGGATTCTATTTTAAAGAAGGATGGGTCTGTACAGCATTTAAAGTTTCCTACTAAAAAAGTGTTTAAGTCCTTTATAGAGATTAGTCCTAAGGAAATAATACTACAAGCTGCTCAGAGACAAAAGTTTATTGATCAGTCGCAGAGTTTAAATCTTATGATAGATCCTAGTGTACCTGCTAAAGATATAAATCAACTTTACCTTTATGCTCACCAGGAAGGAGTTAAGACTCTTTACTATCAGTTTAGTCAAAGTTCAGCTCAAGCATTTGCACGTAATATTTTAGAGTGTGCAAGTTGTGAAGGCTAACTAAATTAGTGATAATAAATCTTTAGAATCTTCCAATAAGATTTTGTGGTTTATTTTACATTTCATACATTTGAAAAATGAAAAGAGATATAAAGGATAGTGATTACTACCTTGAAAAAGGTAGAGTTCACTTTACAAACGAGTATCTACTTCATAGAGGGCCATGTTGTGGTGGAAGTTGCAGACATTGTCCATATGATTTACCCATAAAAGGTAATATAAAACTCAGAGATGAGTTGGATTAAAATTTTCTGTTCTGTTTTTTAATTGTGAAGAAGGGCCTTGGAGTAATCTAAGGCTTTTTTTTGCTTGTAAAATAGAGTGGAATTTTGTATATTTGAACATAATTAAAAACAATTAAATATGGCAAAAAAGCTAAAAGAAACAGGGAATAAGTTCCAGGATGCGCTGGAAAAATTGAACAAGCAATACGGTCAAGGTACTGTATTAGCTTTAAACAGTAAAACAGGAGGGGACTATGACCTGATTAGTACAGGATCAATAGGTTTCGATTGGATCACCTTAGGGATAGGTGGTTTTGCAAAAGGTAAAATGTACGAGCTTATGGGCTGGGAAGGTACAGGTAAATCTACTATATGTGGACATGCTGTAGCTAGCGCTCAAGCTAAAGGAGGTAAAGTGGTTTATATTGATGGCGAACATGCTGTTGATAAAAATTACTTTGAAGCTCTAGGTGTTGACACAGGAAGTATGTTAATTGCACAACCATCATCTGGAGAAGAAGGTTTTAACATTGCTGTAGAGTTAATGTCATCTGGAGAGGTGGATCTTATTATTATAGATTCAGACTCATCGTTAATACCTAAAGCTGTATTAGATGGAGAAGTAGGAGAACATGCAATAGGTAAGAAAGCTAGATTGAACAGTAGCGCTTACCCAAAACTAAAGTCTATTGCACATAATACAAACACATGTCTTATAGTAATATCTCAATACAGAGAAAAGATTGGTGTTATGTTTGGTAATCCTACAACTACACAAGGTGGTCATGCACTAAAGTTTTATTCTGATGTAAGAATAGAAGTTAGCAGGTCACTAGCAAAAGATGGTCAAGATGTGTACGGTAACATTACTAAAGTTAGATGTACAAAGAACAAGATGACACCTCCATACCAGAAGCATCAATTTGATATTATATACGGTATAGGTATTGATAGAGTAGGAGAAGCATTACAAATGCTACATGATTTTGAGCTAGGTCGTAAGTATGGTAAAACATATACATTTGACGGTGTAAAATATGACTTAGAAGAATTTAAACAAATGGTATTAGAAGATGTAAACTTTTTTGATACAATAAAGTCTACATTAGTTTCTGCAATTAAAGGTATTGAAGAGGAATCTGAAGTAGAACCAGAACCAATTGTAGAAAATGATGAAAGAATGAATATTATAGGGCAAAACGGTAATGATGGTATACATTATGAAGCAGCAAAGGATATAAATGTTGTTGCACCTCAAACATTATCACCTGATTTATTTGACGCATCTGATTTATGAAATGTTTAGTTTGTGGAAAGAACTCAAACTCTGAGTATTGCTTTCAACATAAACCTAGAAAACAATTATCTGTCAACAAAGGATTTAAAAAACCAACACTAGCTCTTAAAAAAAGGGTTAGTGTTGGAAAATCCCAACCAAATTCTGATCATACATTTTTTAAAACTTTGTGGAGTAAAAGACCTCACAGATCTGAAGTAAGTAATACTTATTTAGGAACAGAAGCTCTTAGCACTTACTTTCACCATATTCTACCAAAAAATAAATATCCAGATATTAGGTTGGACGAAGAAAATATTATATTTTTGACAGTTGACGAACATGCTAATGTAGAGGCAGATATCTATAGGTATGATGAAGTTAATAAAAGACGTAATCACTTATTAAAAAAATATAATCTCTCATGATTGAAGTATTAAAATTTAGTGCCACTTGGTGTGGACCTTGTAAAATGTTATCAAAAACCTTAGAAGGTGTAAAAGGTATTACAAATGTAGATATAGATACACAAATGGATTTAGCAAAAGAGTACAATGTAAGAAGTGTACCTGCTATGATATTTAAAATTGAGGGTGAAGAAGTTCATCGAGAAGTTGGACTTATATCTCTAAAGAAGTACGAAGATATTATAAATGAATTAGCCGCTGATGTAAGGTGGAAAAATAAATAAAACCAAAAACAATGAATCAATTTTATTACACAAGAAAAGAACCTATCGAAGGTACAGACCCTGTAGAATATGCAGAGTTTACTGATAGTATTAATGTAAACAAGATAATTAGAAGTGTACAAACATCAAGTGACACTATTGTAGTGCTCTTAGATGACATGCATGAGCGTGTTACAGAAGTGCCTAACATCAACACCAAGACTAACAAAGTGATTGGTACAAAGAAGAAGGTTGAAGTGTTTCAAACGGAAGCTTATTTACATGGAGAAGATATAGTAAGATTTAAAAAACTAACAAACATAGAATAAAATGGCAAAACCGTACAAAAAACTTTTAGGAAATAGAATATACGTTAATGTTCCTAAAAAAGAAGAGAAAAGTAAAATTATAGTTGATTCAGCTACTAAAGAAGAACTACAAAGAGAGATGTTGAAAAAGATGTCTAAGCTTACAGTTTATGATGTAGGTGAATCAGTTAGTATTGTAAAAAGTGGAGATCGCATTCTTGTAGATCCTGCTAAACTAAAAGAAGCAATGTTAATCCCATTGAGTGAAGACTTAGATGTATTATTAGTATCTCCTTTTGATGTAATACATGTCTGGTAATGAAACTTCTTCCTTTTATATCATGTAAATGTATAACCTATGGTAGAGTGGACACGTTAGTGGAAGCTCTACATAGTTTTCTTATACAAGAGTATCCAGCAGATAGATGTGAGCTTATAATAGTTAATGACTATCCTGAGCAGAAACTCATCTTTGATCACCCACAAGTTACTATATATAACCTAGATGAAACTTTTCCTTTAATAGGAGAGAAAGAAAACTACGCTATTGAAAGATGTAATGGAGATCTTATTGCTGTATGGGATGATGATGATGTAGCTATGTCTAATCATCTAATGAATATAGCTAATCATTGGAAAGAGGATACTAACATTATTCATTGGGAAACAGGTGTTTTCTATAATGAACCTAGTATTACAGCTATAACTGGAGTGGGTAACTCAGGTATAGTGTACAGTAAAGATGTGTGGGAAAGAATAGGTAAGAGTCCTTTAGAGAACGCAGGAGGTGATACAACATTAACTAGTAGAATTCATACCTTAGGTGGTGTAGT
>Ga0233432_10000116_pt1 | contig 71446 bp, 50 predicted proteins | sample SI_122_August201_6_FD_179870 | JGI IMG/M metagenome (GOLD analysis project Ga0233432, IMG submission 179870) | Seawater microbial communities from Saanich Inlet, British Columbia, Canada - SI_122_August2016_10_MG | ecosystem: Environmental > Aquatic > Marine > Inlet | place: Canada: British... | reverse complement strand
CACAGTACATAAAAACTCTTTAGCAATAGGAACGAAGCGAGAGGTAGCTGGAAACAGCGATGTCGACGTAGGTTGGGAAAGGTCAGAGCCCATTGTACTTTGTGTATAAACAATTACCTACTTCCAATGTCTCGGCTGGTGCATGACTCACATGAAGCGCATTTTGAGATTAGATGGGACCGTAACAGGTTCCGTCTGACTGAAACGATCTACATGAAACTTAAACAATATTACATTCGTAATATTGCAATTATATATAAATCATTTAATCAAAACGAAGTGTTATAGTTTGAGTGCTAACGAAAACTTATATCTACGAAGTAGATATACTAAATATATTTAATAAATACACATATGTTAAGGAGATTATCTTAGATGGTAGCAGTATACGATATTATAAACGAAGCTGGCAGTGTTGGAGACTTTATGCTTAATGCTGGTGATCGTATTGTTCATAACGGCATTACTGCTGAATGGAAAGGAAATCAATTCCAAGTAACTAGTATGAATGCAACAGCTCGTGACAATTATCCAGATGTTCGTGTTAATCAACCATTGCCAAGAAAATATCGAGGCGGGTTTGTTAATGCTTTACGAGCTAGTTCTGGATTGCAGAGAATTGACTTTGACGGCGGTGGCGGCGTTAGAGGACAAATAAATAATACACCGGTTGGTGTGACACCTGGAAATAACGATAGTCGAGAAACAGAAGCTGATAGTGAACGAAGACTAAGACGTCGTGGCGCCTGGGCAGCTAGTAAAAGAGCTTTTCAAGGCACACTTGGTATATCTCTAAGTTTAGGTTTGCCGTTGGCTGCGTATTCTCAGTTAGAGCAAGAGCTGAAGGAACTTCATAATCTTAAATATCCTATCCCACCTGGCGAAGATGGGCATGACCCACAGCTATGGGCAAACCCTATGTCTGAAGAACAATATCAGATAGCTGCTGGCAGATATTTTGCTACTTGGGTAGGAACATTTGTAGTTCCAGCTCTTATTACTATACTTAGAAAGGGACGTAGAGCCATAATGGCGCTTTTAACGCCAATAAGATCAATGATGGCAGCTGCCGCTGCGATTAGACAGGGTATAAGTATTGCATCCGGCCCTGGGTTTTTAGGTATGGCAGTATTCAACGCACTAGTACTTCTTCTAACTGAAGTTGGAATTTATTTTGCAGCACAAGCAATTATGCGTAATGAAAATGTTCGAAATGCTCTGATAAAATTTGTTGCTAGTTATTACGGAATGCAATTTGCAAAAGCGATGGATATAAGTTATAATGTCATAGGCAGTGCAATAGTTGGTGCAATAGATCTTGCTACAGATGACGACGATGCGGTTGCTGCTGTAAAAGACGCTGTTGATGAATTTGCTGCAACACAAGGCGGCGCTGCGCCAACTGTGAGCGACACAGAAGTAGGTCAAGGCGCGGCGGAAGTCACTCCGGCTGCTCAAGGCACCGGCTCCGGACTAGATAATGTTTTTGATTAATAAATTAAATTAACGGCATGTTAGCTTTTTTGCTAGATTCAATGTTTTCTTTGATTATTTTTTGAAGAATTGTAATATCTTCAATGTCTGTAGCTGTTAGCAATGTGTGCGAATCTACACCGCCTCTCATATACCAAGACAATTTATAGATTTCGTGTTTAAGTTGTTTTATTGAATTTTCATATTCTTTTGAAAGTTCGTGAACTTCAGAGTCCGAGCGATGGACTAGCGTTTCGAGAAAAAACTTGAATAATCCAAATTAGGTTGAATAGATTGTTCTTTGTTACAATTACTGCACTCTACTGTAGCAGCTGGTATTTCAAGTGCTTTAGCATTTTTAGCATATAAATCTTGAATAGTATTATAAAAATCACTTTCATTGTTAAGAATAAAATCTTTAATAAAAAGATGATTTGTTTCTGAAGTTCCGTCGGGTGTTGTTACTTCTGTAACAACACTACAAATAACATTTTTAGTCTGTTCATTTATTTGTTCATATATTAAATCAATTTGCTCAGCACGCTCGTTAGCATCTTCTAATTTAGACAAGATTTGATTTAGGTGGCGCCTTAGTTTAACACTTTCTTGTTGATTTGAAACAATTTCTTTATAATATAGCGGTCTTATTTTAAATTTAAACTCGTTAACAGTAGTTTCGTAAACTAATTCAGCAGCAGTTAGATGATCAAGCAGTTGTTGTAATGGAAATGCAAAAGTGTCTTCGTTTTCGCAAGACTCGCATACTTTAGTTAAACTAATTGAATCGCCGTAACTTGCAATTCGTATAGCAGCAAGGATATAATCTAAATCTCGATTAGTAATAAAATTTGCATCTTTAATTGACGGAACGCAATTTTGAATAACACCCATTGTTGCCTTGCCGCTAAATAGTCCGTCTGGAGTTTTAATAGCAATCTCGTCATTGGCTGTCATGCTATACACTTCTAGTTCTTCAACTTTGTCTAATGCACCAGACGGATAAGCGTTTCCTTTACTAGGCAGATCAATAAACAGCTTAGGCTGTCTAGTATATTTTGCTAACGGATTTGTAGAGTTTTCCATGCACCTGTTCCTAAGATAAATATATTATGCAGTTATTTATATCTACATGAATTTAGGAGTTTAAAGTTTGAGCGAAGAACAAGAAAGCATTGAAGCTGCCATTGCAGCTAGAGAACGAGAAAGTGCTGCAATTGCCCGATTGAATCGAGGATTGGGTGGTCTGAATACAGTATTAGGTAATGTTCTTCGTGGTGCTCCGCAGGGACTTTCAACGTTTGCTGACGGTTTGAGCTCAGGTCTTAGTCAAGCTCTCCAAGGTGCAGATGCATATGTAGGAGTTTGGAGAGATCTTACTACTAGAGGTGTAAACTTCGGCAACGAACTAGATAACATGATTACAACTGTAGGTGCTGCTAACTTACAGATGGAAAAATTTGTAAACATTGTAGATCAGTATTCAAATTTCTTAGCTGGCAGTGCAATAACAACTGATCAAGGCGCCCAGCAATTCTTATCACAACTTACATCATTTGTTAGAAAAGGAAGCGATGGATTTGATCCATTATTTCTTGAATTAGAAAAACTAGGAATGGGAGTAAATGAAGTTGCTGAAAGAATAGTAGAATACAATGCATTAACATCTATTCTTGGTTTTAGAGAAAGGCGCACTGAAAACGAACGAAATCGTGGCATGGCAGAGTATGCTAAAAATCTTGATAAATTGTCAAAGCTTACAGGTATCCAGTCAGACGAACTAGCTAGACAGCAGCGCGAAATATCTATGCAAGGTGATGTTTTTGCATTTACTCAAATGATTGACGAGGAGGTACGTGACGAGCTTACTAGTACACTAGGTGTGTTTAAAACTATGGGTCCAGAAATGGAACGATATGCAACACAGATGTTAACTCGAGGATTCATAGACCCTGACGATCCTGCAATGGTACAGATACAACGTTCAATGCCGGATCTAAGAGATGCGTTAGTTGACATGCGAGGTCATTTGTTAGGCAACAATGAGACACTTGCAAGTATGTCTAGCGATATGGCTATAACAGCAGCATCGGGTATTAGAGAAAATCAGATATTGTTAAGAGATGCAATGTTAGGAGGAGTAACTGAATACACTAGTGCCGCGGTAACACTGTTAACTAATAGTTCAAGTTCTGCACTAGCATTGTCTGCTAGTGCAATTAGAGATCAGCTTCGAGAAGAGCGCGGCCTTTCTGACGATGCATTTATTAGTAATGCTGATGTTCTTGCAACACGAGAAGAAATGCTTCGAAAGTTAACTAAGTCACAAACTGAGACAGGCGGTCAAGGGCAGAAAGTACTTGAAGAAATACAAAGTTTATTAAGAGAAGGCAGAGAAGTTGCTGTTGTAGCACAAGAAGAAACAGTAAATCTTATATTCGGTTCTATTTCGGGAGCAGCGCAGACATTAAGAAATAACCTTGACGGTATTAATTTAGCAGGCGGACTTCAGGATATACTCAGTGATTTAAGAGGCTGGGCAAGTGGTGTAACTGATATTGACCCTGCAGGTGACGCCCTTACACGAGCTGCTCAAAACAGGCAAGCAGAATTAAATGCCATTGCAGCAATGATTCAAGATACTGATCGTGCAGGAGCGGATGCACTATTAGAAACTTCAGCTGCATTAGCAAACGCAGCAAGTGATTTTGACCCTGAAGATCAGTCAACGAGAACCCAAATACAAATGTTACTAGAACAATCAAGAGTAATGCTTGAGAGTCGTAGTCAGCTGCTAAGAGTAGACACTGACCGTGTTAGTATTATTGCTGACTTTGTAGATTTAATCACTGGTGGCGACGACGGTAGGTCTACAGGAACACTTGGAACTACAGGAAAACTATTTGAAGATTTTGGCAAAGAAACATTAACTCCGTTGCACGGTATTGAATCTGTAACCACTCCAGAGCAAATGGCATCAATAGTTGAACATTCTGCATTAGGTGCAATGCGAGCTACTATGCAATCGGTTATGGCATCGGGATTCACAAACAACAGCAGTTCTCTGGACGGAATGTTAAATACAATAAGAAACATACCGGCACAGATGTCTGATCAAATGCAGCAAACAACAGGTACTTCGGAGTTAGAAAATGCAATGTCAAGATTAGCTTCGCAAATGAGAGTTCCGTTAGAAGAGGCATTAAATAACACATTAGTTCCAAGGATGGAACAGCTAGTACAAGTTAACACAAGAAATGCAGACACAAGTGATAAAATTAAAAAAGGCATCGGCAGCATTGGATCCGATATGCTAAGGAGCGTATAAATTGAGTTGGAAAAAATATTTTACACCGGTATCGTCGGATAATTCGATAAACGGTACTTACGGACCAATTAGTGGCGCCGCAGCAGGATCTCGACCTGGGCCAGCACGCTCAAATTATAGTTCCTATTTACCAGATGTATATGTAGGTTCGCCGAACAGAGTTGAACGCTACGGACAGTATAACACAATGGATCAAGATTCAGAAGTAAATGCTGCTCTTGACATTCTTGCAGAGTTTTGTACGCAAATTAATGACGAAAACGGAACTAATTTTAAATTTAACTATTTTAAAAGTGCTACAAACAGCGAAGTAACTATTTTAGGTCAATATTTAAAACAATGGTGTAAAACACAAAAGTTTGAAACACGCATGTTCCGCATATTCCGTAATGTTTTTAAATACGGAGATGCTCTGTTTATTCGAGATCCAGAAACTAAAAAATGGTACCATATTGATCCTGCAAAGCTTAATCGAATTATTGTTAACGAAAGCGAAGGCAAGACACCTGAACAATACATTATTAAAGACTTTAATTTAAACTTTAGAGATATGGTTGCTACTACACCATTTCAAACAACTGGAAATATTACCGGCGCAGGCAATCCAAATACAGGATATTTTACTGGAAGTGGCAGAGGCATGGTTGGCAATTCTAATCAAGCACAAGGCAGTAGATTTAATGTTGAAGAGGGCGAAACAGCAATTGATGCCGAACATGTTGTTCATTTAAGTCTAAGCGAAGGTCTTGACCAAAACTATCCGTTTGGACAAAGCTTGCTAGAAAGTATTTTTAAAGTTTACAAACAAAAAGAATTACTTGAAGATGCAATTATCATCTACAGAGTTCAAAGAGCGCCAGAGCGTAGAGTATTCTACGTTGATGTGGGTAACATGCCATCGCACTTAGCGATGCAATTTGTAGAACGTGTTAAGACGGAAATACATCAAAGACGTATCCCATCGTCAACAGGTGGAGGACAAAATGTCATAGACAGTTCTTACAATCCACTGTCAATCAACGAAGATTACTTTTTCCCACAAACTGCTGAAGGACGTGGATCAAAAGTTGAAACACTACCGGGCGGTACTAACCTAGGAGAAATTGATGACCTTAGATATTTTACTAATAAGCTCGTACGTGGTTTACGAATCCCTAGTAGCTACTTACCCACAGGCGCCGATGATGGCGCTTCTAGCTTCCAAGATGGAAGAGTAGGTACAGCATATATACAAGAATTAAGATTTAATAATTATTGTGAACGTTTACAAGGTTTAATAGTTGAAGAATTTAATCAAGACTTTAAACGTTACTTGCTCGAAGTTGGAGTTAATATCGATACTTCGATGTTTGATTTAGAATTCCAAGAACCACAAAACTTTGCTGCTTACAGGCAGTCAGAACTTGACAATGCTCGTGTGCCAACATTTACGCAAATGAGTGCTATACCATATGTATCAAATAGATTTGCTATGATGCGTTTCTTAGGAATGAGTCAAGAAGAAGTTGCAGAAAACGAAAGACTGTGGCGCGAAGAAAACGACGAAACTTTAGGAGCACCTGACACTGACACTGCTGGAGAAATGCGTACAGCAGGAATTAGTAATGCAGGCATCGGTGCTGATTTAGGCTCTACTGAAGATGTTGCAGACGACGGAGTTGAACCAGAGTTTGGCGGCGAGGACACACCACCAGAAACTGCAACAGGGCAAACTATCGGCAGTGCAGCGTCAACTGGCGAACAAACAATCTAAGGCATAAATACTAACATGATACTAAGAGAACTTTTTTATTACGACAAAGAAACACTTGAGCCGACAGAAGATAATTCTTACGAGCCTCAGTACGATACATCTATTGTTAAAAGTTCTGACACTAGAAAGTCGAGACTAACACTGCGCCAGATTAACCGAGCAAGAAAAGCATCTGATGTACACACTAAAGAACAAGCTAATGAGCTTGAGTTTGTACGACAAATGTATGGAATATCTGCTCAATCTGCTGCAGGCGCCGGCATCTAAATGCCTAAGGTTGATAAGACTGGGTTAACTAAACAACAATCTAAAGCACTTCTAGCAGAGCGCAGAAGACAAAAATCTATTGAACAAATAAAAAATGTTCAACAAAAAACTCTTAACGAACATACTAATAAAACTTATGGATTTGTACTAGGAAATGGTACTAGTCGTAATAGAATTCCTTTAGAATCTCTTAAAGAATTTGGAAAAGTATACGGGTGTAATGCATTGTATAGAGAATTTGATCCAGATTATCTAGTTGCAGTAGATGCTAAAATGATATTAGAAATTGATCGAAAAGAATATCAAAAACGCAATCCGAATGTATGGACTAATCCTAACAAAGCTTACAAATACATTGAAGGTTTGAACTATTTTAAGCCTAGTAAAGGATGGAGTTCAGGACCAACTGCATTACATTTAGCAAGCGAACATCAGAACAGTTCTATCTTTATTTTAGGTTTTGATTATAAAGGTTTAGAGAACGGTAAACGAGTTAATAACGTATATGCTAGCACACCAAACTATAAAAAAACTACAGATGCTGCAACATATTATGGTAACTGGCTCAAACAAACACAGACAGTTATTAAAAATAATCCGTTAATAAAATATTATAGGGTTATAGCACCTGATAATTATCAACCGCAAGAACTAAATAAATTTAACAACTTAAAACATATTTTTATTGAAGATTTTATTAAAATGTTCAATATTTCTTAACACATCTATAAAATAGCTTGTTTTGAGCCTATTTTCGCATACTTTTTACTATCGATGTTAAATACAACTGACAGCCTTACCATAGGTAAAACATTTATAGGAGAAAAAAATGGCAGATTCAAAAAAGTTTGAAGAAATGCTTGAGCGCTTGATCAATGAAGATCGTGAAGGTGCTGAAGAATTATTCCACGAGATTGTGGTTGAAAAATCAAGAGATATTTACGAGTCACTACTAGAGTCAGACATGGACGACGAAGAAGTCGAAGAAGCTACTGATGAAGAAGTTGACGAGTCAGATGAAGATTTAGACGAGTCAGACGATGAAGAAGTTGACGAGTCAGATGAAGATCTAGACGAAGGTTTTAACTTAGACGAGTTCGAAGTTGAAGCAGACCCAATGGATGCAATGATGGGTGGCGATGCAGGCGATGACCTAGAAATGGACGTAGCAATGCCAGATGCAGATGCAGCACCAGAAGTAGACGGTGAAGAAGAAGAAATTGAAGATCGTGTTATGGATCTAGAAGATGCATTAGCAGATCTAAAAGCAGAATTTGATTCAATGATGGACGGCGACGAAGGCGACGACATGGACATGGACATGGACATGGACGACGAAGGCGAAGAAGACGAAGAAGGCGACGAAGACGAAGCTGAAGAAGAGTCATATGCTTTTGAATCGGACGACGAAGAAGTTGAAGAAGCAGCTGACGATGAAGAAGGTGAGAAATCACAAACTGAAACAATGCGTGAGTATGTAGAAAAAGTATCAGCATCTATGGGTGATACCGGCACCAATGGCACTAAGTCAGCAGTAGCAGGTAAAAATGACATGGGTGGTACAGTAAGCAATCTAAACCAGTCAACGACAGGCGAAGGTAGCGAAGCAGGCGCAGCAGGCGGTGCAGTAAAAGGCAACGCACTAAGCGATACTTCTCCGAAGGACATGAGTACAGGTAATGTTAATGTACCGGGCGGGAAAGCAGCAAAGGCAGGTAAAACTGTCCCAGCTGGACATGGAGCCGAGAAAAAAGGTAAACCAGAAAGTGCTGACAAAGGCGCAAGTAGCACACTTAATAAAGTAAGTACTCGCGCTAAGTAAGCAACGTTAAGGATAACTGAATGAAAAACCTACGAGAGCATTTGACATTCGACCAAGCAGGCATGGTTGTTGAGTCTACCGATAACGCTACAGGCGGCAAAGACCTTTTTATGAAGGGCATCTGCATACAAGGAGGCGTGCGTAACGCAAACCAACGTGTATATCCTGTAAATGAAATTGGTAGGGCTGTCAAAACTCTCAACGATCAAGTATCAGGAGGATACAGTGTTCTCGGCGAAGTTGATCATCCAGAAGGACTTAATATTAATTTAGACCGTGTAAGCCATATGATCACAGATATGTGGATGGATGGACCAAACGGTTATGGAAAATTAAAAATATTACCAACCCCAATGGGGCAGTTAGTACAAACTATGCTAGAAGCTGGCGTCAAACTTGGCGTCAGTTCTAGAGGTTCAGGAAACGTATCAGAAGACGGTAGTAATGAAGTTTCTGATTTCGAAATAATCACTGTGGACGTAGTGGCTCAGCCTAGCGCCCCTGGTGCATACCCAACACCAATTTACGAGCATCTAATGAATGCCCGTGGAGGGTATAAGGCATACGAATTAGCACAGGCAACAAAACAAGACGACAAGGCACAAAAATATCTAAAAGAATCGCTGATTAATATAATCAGTCGACTCCAATAACAGGAGAAAACACAATGTTGGATGCACTAAAAACACTTTTTGAAAATGATGTAGTTAACGAAGAAGTGCGCCGCGAAATCGAAGAAGCATGGGAATCGAAGATTCAAGAGAATCGTCGTGCTGCTACTGCTGAACTTCGTGAAGAATTTGCTCAAAAATACGAGCATGACAAGCAGACTATGGTTGAATCAATCGATAAACTGCTTGAAGAGCGTTTAGCTGAAGAAATTTCAGAGTTTGCAGAAGATCGCAAACAACTAGCTGAAGCAAAAGCAAAGTATGCTGTTAAGATGCGTGAAAACGCAAATTTACTAAAAGGCTTTGTAATGGAACAGTTAGGTACTGAGATTTCAGAACTTCATGAAGATCAAAAAGTAATGGCAACAAAATTTTCACAGCTCGAAGAATTTGTGGTAGAATCACTTGCTAAAGAACTTGCAGAATTTTACGAAGATAAAAAGGATTTAGCCGAAACCAAGGTAAAACTTGTAAAAGAAGCTAAAGAAAAACTTGCAACAGTTAGAAAAGAATTTGTTGCAAAGAGTGCTGCTCTTGTATCTGAAACAGTTGAACAAAAACTTACACAAGAAATTGGTCAACTTAAAGAAGATATCGAAGTTGCACGTACAAACGACTTTGGTCGCAAACTATTCGAAGCTTTTGCTTCTGAATATTCAAACAGCTATCTAAACGAAAAATCCGAAACTGCTAAACTTATGAAAGTTTTAGCTGTTAAAGATCGTCAGATTGCTGAATCAAAAGCGTTTGCTGTAAAAGCAAAAACACTAGCAGAAACTGCAACCGTTGAAAAACAACGTCTTGTAGAGACTGCTAAGAGAGAAAAAAAATTAAACGACTTGGTTGCACCATTAGGTAAAGCCCAGCGTGAAATTATGACAGACTTACTGGAATCAGTACAGACAGATAGGCTACAACAGTCTTTTGACAAATACTTACCGTCAGTTATCGACAGTAAAACTCCAGCGAAGAAGAAGGCAGTACTAGCAGAAGGCAAAGAAATCACAGGCAATAAAAAACAAACTAACGTTAGTTCAAGTTCAAAAGCAGATGACGGAAATGTATTAGACATTCGTCGTCTAGCTGGATTAAATTAAGGAGATAATTATGTCAGAACTATTAGAAAGTCGCTGGCAGGATACAAAAACTGCACTTCTTGAAGGCCTACAAGGCAACAAGAAAGCTGTAATGGCTTCAACATTGGAAAATACACGCAAGTATCTTTCAGAATCCGCAACAGCTGGTGCAACATCCGCCGGTAATGTCGCAACACTTAACCGTGTTATCCTACCAGTTATTCGTCGTGTAATGCCAACAGTCATTGCTAACGAATTAGTTGGTGTACAACCAATGACTGGCCCAGTAGGGCAAATTCACACTCTACGTGTACGTTATGCTGACGGTTTCGACAGCACAAATGGCACAGATGTGACAGCAGGTGAAGAAGCACTTTCACCATTTAAGATTGCAGAAGGTTATTCTGGAGACGCAGCAACTGATCGTGCAGCTTCAACAGCTTCACTAGAAGGCGCAGCTGGTAACAGAATGTCAATTCAGATCTTAAAGCAAACAGTCGAAGCTAAAACTCGTAAGCTCAGCGCACGCTGGACATTCGAAGCTGCACAAGACGCACAGTCGCAGCATGGTATCGACGTAGAAGCAGAAATCATGGCAGCACTTGCTCAAGAGATTACTGCTGAGATCGACCAAGAGGTTCTAGGATCTCTTACTTCGCTAGCAGGTAACGCAGCTGAAACTTACAACCAAGCGGCTGTAAGTGGTACTGCAACTTTCGTAGGTGATGAGCATGCTGCACTAGCAGTACAAATCAACCGCGTAAGTAACTTGATTGCACAGCGCACACGTCGTGGCGCAGGTAACTGGGCAGTTGTATCGCCATTCGCGCTTACAATCCTACAGTCTGCAACTACTTCTGCGTTCGCTCGTACAACTGAAGGTACATTCGAAGCACCAACTAACACTAAAATGGTTGGTACATTGAACAATGCTATGAAAGTATATGTAAACACATATGCATCAGATGCAGCACCAGTACTAATCGGCTACAAAGGTTCAAGTGAATCAGATGCAGCGGCATTCTATTGCCCATACATCCCACTAATGAGCTCAGGCGTTGTACTAGATCCATCAACATTCGAACCAACAGTATCATTTATGACACGTTATGGTTATGTTGAGTTAACTAACACTGCGTCATCGCTTGGTAACGCAGCTGACTACCTAGGTAAAGTTGCTATCACTAACGGTAACGTTAGCTTTAGCTAAGTTTTACTTAGATAGTAAAAGTATTAAACAGGGCCTTTGGGCCCTGTTTTTTTATGACTTTTTTAAAAAAAGTGGTTGACATCTTGTATATAGATGCTATTATGTATATATAAGCTAAACGACGGTTTAGATTAGATAGTGCAAGGAACGGTGTTGCGTAGTGACACAACTTGGCTAGTAGCTGTAGTGGCAACATATGATTGTAGAGATACAAAGATATGTTTTTGGAAGTAACTATCCGATGCTAGGCTCCTCCGAATTTAGCGAGAGCTACTAGGAGGTTGTTGGTATTCTCAAAGTCCAACCTATCACTTTATTATTAAAAGGTCTACCCACTGAAGCGGTAGGCCTTTTTTCTCTTTAGATAAATACATATGTCAGATAGTGTGCCGCAAGGCGGACTTATGCTGTACCCACAGCGTAGCCCATAGAACGGGCATAGGACTACTTTTTATAGGAGAAAACAAATGGGAAGACCACTAAACAAAAGATTATTCGCTGTACCAAACGTAGGCCCTGGTGCTGCAACTGGAGACGAAATCAAAGTAAACTTTCATAACGGCACAGCAGTTAAAGAAGGTTATATCATAAAGCAAGTAGCATCAAAGAAATTTGTATGTGAAGAAATTGGAACGCCAGGGCAATTTACTTGTACGCTAACAACTGGTAAACTACCAGCGGCATTAGCGGCAGGTGAAATGGCTATTTCATTCAAAATGGACGACGAAGAAACATACACAGTAAGTAAAATTGCTGGTCGTAAAGTTACTTTGTCAGCACCAAGTGCAACAGGCAGTAATGCTTATGATGGCAAGAGTGTTCCATGGAACTTTGCAACATCACTAGTAGATGGCGCAGCACAAGTTGAAGAAGCTGGTATCAACAACGTGCTAGTTGGAACCGATGACGACGACTTCACAGAAGACGCATAAGGACTAATTTAATGGAACGTCCTATTAACATCTTTTACGATTTATTACAGTCATTAAAGGACTTAGTAGTTTCAGTTAAAATAGGAAACGCTAAGGCAACTCTTTACGGGGTTGTCTTGGCGCAACTATCTGAAAAAACTTTTAAAGTCAAAGATGATCATGGCAATGAAGGTGTTTGTACACTTGTTAATAAACAAGTAAATGAGTTAAACAACAATGAAATGTCTATTATGGGATATGTTTTAAAAAGTACAACATTTATTTTTATCTCTCAAATAGCACAAGGATTGATAACAGATTTTAAAAACAACGTATATACATACGAAGTTGATAATGATTCAACATCTAGTATCTTATTGTTAACGGAGACAACATAACACATGTCTAAGATAATTAGAACAACTGACTCCGACTATCGAATTATAACGGGTCAAAACGGTACAATAACATTAGACACTACTAATGCCACAGGGGACGACAGCGGAAGAGTTGTTATTACCGGTGACTTAGAAGTTAATGGCGGCACAACTACAATTGAATCAACTATTACAACAATAGAAGATGGTATGATTGTATTAGCGTCGGGAACTACTACCGCTGGACTCCCTGCAACTGGATTAGATAGACCGTATAGTGCTGGTATCGAAATTGAAAGAGGATCGTTAGGAAATTCGCGTTGGATTTATGACGATAATATTACTTGGGACTTAGGAGTAACTGGTAGAGGCGCTTGGATAGGAACACAAGGTGATATCGGCAGCGAACAACAACTACCAATAAAAACATTTGGTATTATATCTGACGCTGATTTGTATATTGATACTAATGACGGTGTTATTACAGTATCAGGCACAAATAACTACGAAAATAAAATTTGGAATTATGTAGACGGCGCAATTACTCCAGATCCGATTACTAACCAAATCACACAAGATGACGACTATATTCCAAATGCAAAAGCTGTAAAAGACTTAGTAGATTTTACAGTTGAAACTATTTCAATTGATAAAATTGAAGAAGACAATTCTTCAATTGAAATTATTGACAAAAATAACACTATTGCTTCTATACTTGAAGTAGGTTCTAGAACTATTATATCAACCCAAAACAGTCACGGCTATGCAATTAATGATACTATTGTAATTAACGGAATACAATCTGTTCCAAATGATGCTATAATACAATCTTTAAATAATGTAGGATTATCTTCTTGGACCGTTACTGGTATTCCGTCAAGTAATTCAATAGAAATAAACGCAAACACACTTGGTGGCAACAAATCATTTTATATTACAAACAGTGGTAGAACTATATCATCTGAATCAGGCATTAATGTAATTGTAGAAAGTTCTAACATTGCAAACTTTTATAATAATAGAGTAAATCTTGCAGATATAGAATTTCAAGGAACTGAAATATTTACAGCATCAAGTAATGATGATTTGATATTAAATGCTAACGGATCAGGTAGTGTAAAAATTAAAGACACACTAGAACTTACTAAAACTCCTGGAGATGATGACATTTTAGTAGACCCCAATGCGCCAACTGACGGTATTAAGATTTATTCTAAAACACAAGGGTCGGGCAAAACAGGACTTTACTTCGTAAATGAAAATGACTACCAAGATGAAATTATAAGTAAGAATAGAGCTTTGCTGTACAGTATAATTTTTTAAGGAAATAAGATGGCTATAGAAAACGCAACACTAACTAACACACAGCAGGATATTCTTGTAGTTCCTACAGGAAAAAGTTATGCAATTACAAGTATAATGGTATGTAACACATATTCACCAAGCGGATCCACTCCAATAAATGAGACTGCAAACTTTGACATGCACTTTTTAAAAGATAACCAAAGTTTAGACAATGCTGTTACTTGTGTTGTTAGAGAATTAGAGTTACCCGCTGGGGAAACATTTACATTTGATTCAGAAAAAATCATTTTATCACAAGGCGAAAAATTAAGTTTTGTCGGTGATGCCACAAATGCAGCAAATTTAGCAGTATCAGTAAGCTACTTGGAAGTGTAATGAGATTATTAAAAGCGCAAAATACAAATTTACGAAACATTTATGGTAAAGGTGTTAAGTATGATGTAAACGGTCAAGTTGTAATGGATACTACTAATGTTATGCTTGTGCCCAAAGGCACTACTGACGAGTTTGTTTCATCTCCGGTGTCTGGGCATATGAGATACAATACAGACTTAAACGAAATACAAGTTTATTCAGAGTCAGAATGGCGCAGTGTGCGCTACAAAGAACCAAACAATGATCCGGGTATTGTGCAACAAAACTTAGGTAACGGTGATGCAAGCGAAGTATTGTTTGGTCCGCTAAATAGCCAAGACCCAAATACTACTTACACTGCTCCAGCAGCAGCACAAAACATTTTAGTATTTGTCGAAAACGTCTTTCAAGTGGCCAACAATAACTATACTCTAGTACAAAATCCAACTGTTGGCGATAATGCTCCGTACGCACTTGGTTACTATTTACAATTTACATCAGCACCTGACTTAGCAAAGCCTATTACGGTACTACACAACTTCGACAAATAACCGATAAATACTGTGTCGAGGAGAATATAAGTGGCACAAGTAGGTAGAATATCCGGTCCTTTATTACAAGCTAATCTAGAACGTAATGGTATAGATTTAGCATTTCGTAATGACTTAAACACTTCACAACTAATATATTTAGACGTAATTAACGGCAAAATTGCTATTAATCACAATGCACCATCAGCAGAACTAGACGTATTAGGCACTATTCAAACTACAAACTTAATATCGGACTTTTCTAATATTGCAGGTTACACTGTTACTGATTCGACATTAAGTACGATTGGTAATTTGAATCTAAATGCTGCAACAGCTATTGTATTTACTACATTAGAAAATGGAACTATTCGTATTAATGATAATATTGTTAGTACAATAGAATCAAATGCAGACATTGACATAACTCCTAATGGAACTGGTACTACTGAAGTACTAAAAGATCTAAATGTTTTCGGAGACATGTACACTCCGGGAAATATTACATTTGACGGTACTATTACATTAGGTGATGCTGATACTGATAACGTAACATTTGAAAGCGATATTAGTAGTGATATTATTCCTGACTCAAATAATACGTATGATTTAGGATCTGAAAGTAAACGCTGGGAAACACTTTATACTAATCTTCTAAATGGTCGTGCAGCTGAAGTAGACGGATATACACTAAACGGAGTAGATTTACTTACACGCCACGGCGGCATAATTTACGTTGCCCAAGAAGGTAATGACGCAAACAGCGGCGATCACATCCTTGATCCGTTAGCAACTATTTCTGAAGCACTTTCACGTGCAGATGCAAGTGGTGAACAACCTTTTACAATTTTAGTTGCAGCTGGCGAATATCAAGAAGCACTGCCATTAGTTGTTCCTGCTAATGTTAGTGTTATAGGACAAGACATTCGTAACACAGTAATTACACCAGATACAAGTAGTCAAAGTGCAGACGTTTTTCACCTAAACGATAAAACTACTATTGCAAACTTAACAATTAAGAATCACTACTATGATAGTGTAAACAATACAGGTTACGCTTTCCGCTTTGCACCTAACGCTGTAATGAGCGAACGCTCGCCATATATTCAAAATGTAACTGTTTTAACACAAGAAACTGCACTCGGAACAGGAGATGCAGGACGCGGTGCCTGGATCGACGGCGACGAGCTAAACGCAGCAACAGTTAATAAAACAATGTTGTTCCATAGTTGTACATTTATATCACCTGGTGCTGATGTAATTAATATGACAAACAATGTTAGAGTAGAATGGCTCAACTCGTTTACATATTATGCTAATAGAGGATTGTATGCTTTTGCAGGCACAGGCGGAGGTGCAGAACTGCGCTCAATTGGTTCAGCTAACGTATACGGTAACTACGGCGCTGTAGCAGACGGTGCTGATACATTAATGTATCTAATACAACATAACTTTGGATATATTGGTGCAGGAAACAAAAACGATAATAATGAAGCTGATGTAATACAAGCAAATGAAGTTGTTGAACTTAATTCAGGCCAAATACACTTTGTAAGTACAGACCAAAAAGGTAACTTTAGAGTAGGCGATAATTTCTTTGTAGATCTAGAAACAGGAAATTCTAGTATTAGTATTGATACTGCCGACATTGACAGTTTAAGTGGTTTAAATATTACTAGCCCAGGCGGCACTACTGTAATAGCAGGATCTAATATACAAACTGGAAATATTATTATTACAGGTAATAATATTAGCACACCTGTAGGAGATCTAAATCTTGAAGGTGCTACTAATACTATTAATATTACTAGTGGCACTAATGTATTTGGTAACTTGGATATACGAGACGATTTTAGTTTCGGAGGCACACTAACAGTTGCAGGGAATCAGCCAGGCAGAAACACCGATTCCGATACACTTACTTTTAATGTAGACTTAGAACAAGACTTTAAGCCACACGTTACACTAACACATAGTTTAGGTGAAGCAGTACGTCCCTGGCTAAATGTTAATCTAGATCGTGCAGAAATTGATGACATTATAATTGACGAAAATTATATTACTACTGATATTTCAAATGCAAACTTAGATTTGCGTTCAACAAACAGAATATATGTTCCAAACAATAATTTACAAATTGATAACAATCTAACAGTCGACGGCACAATTAACATACAAGGTACTGATTTGTCAGGTACAATTAATTATGTAGGCGACAGAACACAAACTGGTAATTATAGTATTTTTGGTGAGATTTCAAATGGCACTATAGAAATTGAAGACAATTTCATTCATACAACTGATTCAAATGCAGATTTAGAATTACGTGCAAGCGGCACAGGTGAAGTATTAATATCAGATAGTATTCAAATAGACAATAATTTAACAGTTAGTACTCTAACAGATTTACAAGATACTATAATTACTGGAACACTAACACATACTAGCAATAGAGTTCAGACAGGTGACTATACTCTCGCTAATTATAATATCGACGGCAACATTGACATTAGTAGTCAAGCACAGTTTGAGGAAATTTTGTTTGATGGTAATTTTATTACTACAACTACATCTAACACAGATTTAGAACTTATTGCAAACGGAACTGGCAGAATTTTAGTTCCAACTGAAAATGTACAAGTTAATAACAATCTAAGTGCAGATAATATTTTTAACAATAACAATGTTAATATTACTCTACAAACAGAATTTGTAAGTGCTGACGTTGGTGATTTTGATATTGTTGGCAACTATATTTCTACAAATAATAGCAATACAGATTTAGAATTACGTGCAAGCGGCACAGGCAATGTTAACGTAGAAGACAGTACATTACTGAATCAAAATTTAACTGTTAATAAAAAAACATTTTTACAAAACGGAACTACAACATATGAATATGGTCCTGAATTAGTTGTTAACGGAACTTTTGATACAAACGTTAATGGATGGGCTCAAGCAGGTGGCGGTAGTGCTAATGATGTAAACGGTAATTTACAAATTAACTCTACAGGAGCTGCAAGAAACGTATCACAAGAAATTACTGTTGTTGCAGGCAAAGCATATGACTTTGAAGCACAGTTTAGAAGTGTATCAAATGGAAATCCATTTTATTTAAGAATATTTGAATCAGGAGTAGGTACACTTCAAGAATGGAACGAAACAAGTGGCTTAACAGCAGATCAACTTTTAACTTATAGTTTTGTACCACAAAGTACAGAAATTGATATTATTTTCCGTTCAGTTGATAACATTGTTGAATGGGACAATGTTAGTATGTTTGAAGACATTGGGCTTGTTACAGAATTTACGCCGGTTGAAGTTAATATAACCGGAACAAACACACAAACTGGTAATACTGTACAAACTGGTAATATTACTCAAACTGGTAATATTAATGCTATTGGTAACTTAACTGTAAGCAACGAGTTTACAAAAAGTAACATTAATATTAACGAAAATATAATTCAAAATACTGGTGAAGGATTAAGAACTGCAAGAGAGCCAAACGATCCTAATAGTATTCCTGCAATTGTTCAAGCAATTGCAGCAGGATCTACAGCTGACGATTATGCAAGTCAAACAGAAAAGAATTTAATTAACTTTTTAGTAGACAATGATTATGCAGACATTAACAACAACGGTTCGGTTACTACTAGTGATTACCTTGCATATCTTCAATACATTGCAAATGGCACTTCTGGTAATGCAGGAATTGATATTAAAATTGCATCAATATTAGAAGAAATGATAATATTAGAGAATGCAACTCCTGGATATTTTAATAACATTATTTTTGACGGCGACTATTTTAATCCGAATCTAGAACTAAGGGCAGCCGGAACAGGTAATGTTGTCTTTTCAAATCCGACTGTAAATATTGCAAACAACTTGTTAGTATCGGATACGTTATTTGCAGACACTATTGTTGCACCAAGCAATGCTGCCATTTCATCAACTAACTTTACAACATCTAATACTACAACCTTAGATGACAACTTTATCTCTACAATAATATCAAATGCAAATTTAGAATTACGTGCTTTTGAAGACAACCTGGTGTATGTTCCTAGTGCGAACGTTACAGTTGATAACAACTTAACAGTAAGTAGAATAACTGACATTGACGACACAACTATTGTAGGCAATATTACACAAACTGGTAATAGAACACAACTAGGTAACATAAGTGTTACAGGTAACGTTACAGTTAGTACTTCGAATATTCAAGATGATTTGCAGTTAGATGACATATTAATTGATAGAAATATTATTGAATCGCAAGACAGTAATGCTAATTTAGAACTATCGGCACAAGGTGCAGGAGCAATTGAAGTTCCTGGTAATAATGTTCAAGTTGATACAAACTTAAACGTTAGCGATATTATTGCACCTAACATTAATATTAATAATAATTTTAGTTTTGAAGACTTTGAGTTAAGTTCTAATATTACAATTTTTGATAATGTAATAACCACAACAGATTCTAACTCAAACTTAGAATTAAGAACTATAGATAACAGTAATATAGAATTACAAAATATATTAGTTAATAGCAATTCTATTAGTACTAGCATAGCAGATATTAATATTGCTTCTAATAGTTTAGTAAACATAGATTCGTCTAACGCAGTTAAAATTCCAGTAGGCGACACTGCCCAAAGACAAGTAGTTAATAACAGTATACGCTTTAATACAACTAGCAACGTTTTTGAAGGCTACAACGATAACAGTAACATTGTCTCCTTTAATGGTGTTTATTCAAGTAACAGACGCACAAATGTTTTAGCAAACAGTGATTCGATTGAATTTACAAATACCAATATTATTACAGGCGAAGTTAATAATCTAGGTCTTAGCATCCACGGTCTAGAAGTTGACGATATAAAAATACAAACTAATAATATTCTAGCTACTACTTTAAACTCAGACATAGATCTACGAACTAACGGCAATGGCAATTTAGTAATAGACGACATTGAAATTGCAGGAAATACAATAATAAACAATAGCAACGGCGCCTTAATTATTAGGAATACGCAATATGGTAATACAAAATTTATTGGTCCTGCTGTAAAAATTCCAAGTGGTTCTACAGCAGATCAGCCAGTTGCTCCGGAAGTTGGCACTGCACGATGGAACACAGACGAAGTAGTTCTTGAAGTTTGGGATGGTAGTACATTTACAACAGCAGCTGGATCGACAGCAACTATTAACCAAGCAGAGATGGACGATCTCATCTTAGAATACACTCTAATCTTTGGGTAAGTAACCCCTTTTTTCTATAAACGATAAATACTATTAATGCAAAGTAAGACCAGTGTCTTAGGCACACTTTGCAGGACGAACTGTGAGCACCAGCAAAGAGCGTAAGCTGAAAATTTGGTGAGAGGGACAGGATCCCCGTATTGAGGAGAAGAGATGGCTGTTGGTCGCATATCAGGTCCACTCTTAAAGTCAAATCTCATTCGTAATGGGATTGATTTGGCTTTTGAGACGGATCTCTTATATTTAGATGTTAATAATCAGCGTGTCGGCATCCAAACCGCAACGCCTCAATACGAGCTAGATGTTTCCGGAAATACAAGAACTACAAATTTAATTGTTACTGATAGAGCAGATCTAGCAGATATTACTGTTGAAGGTAATACTATCAGTACTACGCAACCATTCCTTAATTTAGCAACACTAGACACTGTTGTAGCACTTAACAAAATTAGAATTGACAGCATTGACATTGAAGGCAATGCTATTACAACAAACGATTCAAATGCTAACTTAGAATTACGTCCAAACGGAACTGGCGCAGTAAACGTACACAGCGACCTAAATGTTGACGGAAATATTTACGCAAGCGGTAATATTACAGCAGACGGTAATATTACAATTGGTGATGCAGACACTGACAACGTCATTTTTAATGCTGATGTTTCTTCTAACATTATTCCAGACGTAGACGATGTATACGCACTTGGTAGTGACCCGGAAGCAGGCGGTAAACAGTGGAACGATGTATGGGTTAATAATTTACGTGCATCAAGTCTTGTTGTTAGTGATAGTCTAGATGTAGGTAATATTGACTTTACACTAACACATGGTAACACATATTATGTTGCTGAAAACGGCGATGACACGCATGTAGGCGATCACTTTTTTGATCCTTTCGCAAGTGTTAAACATGCTCTAAGTGTAGCAGTTGCCGGCGACACCATTCTTATTAGTCCAGGTGTATACACTGAAGAATTTCCACTAACTGTTCCTGCAGGAGTTACAGTTAGAGGCGAAGGTATTCGTGCTGTAACAATCGAACCAACAGTTGCAACAAACACAAATGATGCATTTTTACTCGATGGCGAAACAACTGTTGAAGAATTAACAATTACAGGTTTTTACAGCCCGGGTTATGCATTTAAGTATGCAACAGGTTATACAGCAACAAGTCGTTCACCATACATTAGAAACGTTACAGTAATTACTGAAGGCAGTGTAACAAGTCCAACAGATCCAAGAGGATTTAACGAAGGTGATGCAGGTAGCGGTGTTTTCTTAGACGGTTCTGTAGCATCAAGCAGCTCAGTAAATACTGCATTACTATTTCACTCAGTAACATTTATTACTCCGGGTGTTGACGCAGTAGTGCTAACTAACGGTGCAAGGGTTGAATGGCTAAACAGCTTTACATACTTTGCAAACCGTTCTATGTATGCATATGACGGAACAACAGGACGCAGAGGAACAGGTAAAACTAAGCTAACACTAAGTGGTATTACAGGAACCTTTACACAAGGTAATACATTAACTATCACTAGTGCTGATGCTTCTACAGTGCTTACAGGCACCATTGATAGTGTAGATGGCAGTGATGTTTATGTAAGTAATTACTTAGACTTAGATGGATTTGATTTAACACCACAAAGCATTACAGACGGCACTGCTACAGCAACAACTATTGATAGTTTTGACTTACGTGACTTTGGTGCAGAAGTGCGTTTGATTGCAAGTGCAAGTGTATACGGTAACTTTGGTTTAGTAGGTCAAGGTCCTGGCGTTATTATGTACGCTATTGGACACAATTTAGCATACATTGGTAACGGTAAAGAAGTAACTAACGATCCAAATACTGTTATTCAAGCAAACGAAATTGTTGAAACTGAAAGTGCAAAAATTCGTTACAACTCAGTAGACCATAAAGGCGACTTCCGTATAGGCGATTTGTTCTACGTTAATCAAGAAACAGGTAACGTACAATTTGCTGTAAGTGACTTTGAAATTAATACAGAAAACGGTGTTACATTTAATACTAATGGTGATACTACATTTATCGACGGCACAAAAGTTGAAACTGGTGATTGGCGCTTTAGCGGAAACACAGTTGAAACGCTTACACAAGATGCTAACTTCGCAGGCGGCAGCGGCACAGTTAACTTAAACTCAGATGTTAATGTAACTGGAAGTTTGGATGTAACTGGCAACGTAACAATCGGCGGCAATGTTACAATTGGTGATGAAGAAACTGATACTATTGAAATTATAGCAGGAATTGATTCAGATATCAACCCTAAAGATGCAAGTACTTATTCACTAGGTACAAGTTCTAAAACTTGGAAGAATTTGTTTGTTGATACTATTAACTTAGATAACATTACAATCACTGACAACTATATTGCAACTACACAATCAAACAGTGATTTAGAATTGCGTGCTAATGGTACTGGTGAAATTTATGTTTCGAGCAACAATGTACAGATTGATAACAATTTAACTGTAAGCGGTGTAACAACACTAGCAAACACAAATATTACAGGAACAATTGCACACGTTGGAGATTATGTACAAACTGGAAATTACACAATTGCAGGTACAATTAGCAACGGTGATATTCAAATTGCTGGTAACGTAATTGAAACTACTACATCTAATAGTGACTTAGAGCTACGTGCTAATGGCACTGGTGAAATTTATGTTCCTACTAATGATGTACAAGTTGACAACAATCTAACTGTAAGCGGTGTTACTGATTTACAGAATACAAATATTACAGGAACAATTACACACGTTGGAGATGCTGTACAAACTGGCGACACAAGCATTACCGGTAATGTAACAGTAACACAGGATTTAGATGTTACTGGTACAGCACAGTTTGAAGAAATCTTAGTCGACGACAATTATATTACTACAACTACATCAAACGCAGACTTGGAACTACGTGCTACTGGCACTGGCGAAATTCTAATTCCAAATAATGATGTACAAATTGTTAACGATTTAACAGTTGACAACGATATTAACGCAAATAACTTAACAACTCCTGGATTAATTACAGCTAACAGTTTTACAACTGGTGACATTGTTATTGATGACAATTTCATTCAAACAACACAATCAAATAGCAATTTAGAATTACGTGCTAACGGCACAGGTGTAGTATATATTCCTAGCAATAATGTTGTAATTGACGAAGACTTAACTGTTGCAGGATCTACAAGTTTACAAGATGTAGCCATTCAAGGCACACTAACACAAGTTGGTAATACAACACAAACTGGTAATATTAATTTAACTGGCGACTTTGGCATTACAGGTAATATTACAGTTTCGAGTACAGCGCAGTTTGAAGATATTAAAATTGAAGATAACTTTATTACTACTACCGAATCAAACAGCGACTTAGATTTACGTGCTACAGAGTACGGTGTTATATCTATTCCAAATAACGATGTACAAATTAATAACAACTTAAATGTTGTAGGTACAACTACAGTAAATAATTTAATCGTTAACGAAACTGTAACATCAAACACATACACAACAGGCGATTTATTACTAGATGACAACTTCATTACAACAACACAAAGTAATTCAAACTTAGAATTGCGTGCTAATGGTGTTGGTGAAGTTTACGTACCAACAAACGATGTTGTAATTGAACAAAACTTAACAGTTAACGGTAGCACAACATTAAAAGATACTAACATTGTTGGTAATATTACACATACTGGCGATGTAACACAAGTAGGTGATATTACACTGACAGGGAACTTAGATGTTGACGGCGATGTAATTATTAGTGCAACTGTTGTTCAGTTTGAAGATATTCAAGTTAGTGGTAACAAAATTACTACTTCGCTGTCTGATTCAAATCTAGAACTTCGTGCTAACGGATTAGGTAAAATTTACGTTCCGTCTAATGATGTTGTAATTGAACAAAATTTAACAGTTAACGGAACAATTACAGTTAATAATATCACTAGCACTGGAACAATTTCGGCAAACAGTTTCACAACTGGCGATATCTTAATAGATGATAATTTTATCACAACAACAACTAGTAACAGTGATTTAGAATTGCGTGCTAATGGCACTGGTAATATTATTGTTGATGAGTTTAGTATTAATAACAACACTATTACTAGCCAAAATGACTTTGTTATTCAGCCAGGCAGTGGAATTTTAAACATTACTGCTACAGGAGCATTAAAACTTCCAACAGGCACAACATTAGATCGCCCGACTGCTGTTGCAGGACAAATTCGTTACAATACAGATTTATCACGCTTTGAAGGGTACAACGGAACTAACTGGATTAACTTAAAGGGCGTAGAAGATCTAGACGGAGATACTAAAGTAACTGCTGAATTATCAGAAGGATCTAATGACGGAGTAATACGCTTCGACGTACAAGGATCGACTGTTGTTACAATAAATGGTACAGCCCTTACAGCACCTAGGGCTGATGTAGGCAATATTCGTATCGACAACAACGTTATTGAAACTACAACAGCAGACACCGATTTAAATCTAAGAGCAAATGGAACAGGAAGTGTTAAGTTTGATAACTTTGCATTCAGCGAAAACACAATAACTAACACAGTTACTGACAGCGTAACAGTTTTTCAAAATACAGGTGACGGATATGTTAAATTTGACGGACCTTATGGTATTGTGTTACCGTCAGGCGGCACAGGATCTAGACCGCCATTTGGACTTACTGAAATAGGTCAGACAAGATATAATACTGACGACGAACGTGTAGAAATTTGGGACGGGTCAAACTGGGTTTCAGTTGCTGGAGCAGCATCAGGCATTACACGAAGTGACGCAGAAGAAATTGCACTATCAACAGTGCTAGTATTAGGATAAAAACATGGCAACAACATTTAAAAATAGAGTAGTGCCGCAAGTAGGCATAGCAAGAACAGAAGTACTAGCAACTAATGAAAACGCTAGAGTTACTGTAGTTGGATTTAGTTTAGCTAATTTAACTGAAGGTGTTATATTAGTTGACATTGAATTACAAGACGAAGACAGTGCAATAGGATATTATGCAAAAGAAATGATTATTCCGCCAAATACAAGTTTGCGTGTATTAAACGGCGGCGAAAAATTAATCTTAACTCCGCGAAATAATTTATATGTGTCGGCAAATGTCGACAACAGTGTAGATTGTATCTTAAGTACAGTAGAAATATTATAAGGAAAAGCTAATGGCATCAACACATTATGTAGGACAAACTCCAAGCATTACCGAATTACTAGGTACAGGTCAACCTAGATATTTCTACGCACTTCGTAGAACAGATGACGGTACACTATTTTTTGCTAAAATTGATCAGTTAAAAGATGCTGACTCGATTACAGTAAACAACCCAGGTGCATCAGCAGACGACTTTGTAGAATTTGAATATGGTGTTAACTTTTTCGACGGGCGTTTAGAAGAAGATCATAGTCGCCCATTTACAAACTTACAGTGGGATCAGTACCGCTGGGATAATAAAAATATGTATTACTATGTAAACGATAACGGCGAGCTTGTAGTTAGAATTAATCAATCATTTACTTACGATCCAACTCAGATTGTTATAAATTCTGACACTGGAGAAACACAGGCAGATGCCGATAATGGAAATAATAATGGTGGCAGCTATTAAAATAAATATGTTAGATAATCGAGGAACGCATAATGTCAGAATTTAAAATTAGTAGATTGCGCTTTAGCTGGGCAGGCCCATGGAGAGATCAAACTTTCTTCAACAAAGACGAAATTATTCAGTTTAACGGTAAAGCGTATGTTTGCTTAATCCCCCATACATCAAATAATTTTTATAACGATTTAGGTGCAGCAGAACCTAGATGGGAATTGATGATGACTGGCCAAACATGGAAAGGCCCATGGGAACCGTTAACACAGTATGCATTAGATAACATTGTAATTTTTGGTGGTATTGTGTACAAATGTAACGAACAACACCTTAGCGGAGCAGTGCTTGATTTAGATATTGACAAGTGGGACGTTTATGCGGAGTCTAAAACTTGGGCAAGTGAATGGACATCAAGTACTACATACGGTGTAGGTAGCATTGTGAACTACGGCGGCTCTGTTTACGAATGTATTGTATCACACGTATCAGCTGCTACTGACTTAGAAGGGTTAGAAGCAGATTACACAGATGTAGAAGACAGTACAGAAAAATATTGGAAATTATTACAATACGGTGTATCTTGGAGAGGCGTGTATGCTACTGACTCAGAAGATAGCAGTCAGCTTCGTTATAAACTAAATGACATTGTAAAATACGGACCAAGTTTGTACCGTTGTATTTGGGGTCATGCTCCAAGTGCTGAATTTGTAGACTTTGCAGACAGTACAGAGTTATACGAAACATTTATTAGTGAATATTGGGAAGAATGGCTACCTGGTTTAGACTTTGACGGCGTATACGATGCTAATGCAATTTACCAACCAGGCGATGTTGTACAGTACGGTGGATACTTATTCCAATCTAAAGTTATTAACAATATCGGAAATACTCCGTCAACAAATTACGGCGATGATTCTACCGATGCTTGGGAACTAATTACAGAAGCATATGAAATTTCAGGACAATGGTCAACTGATAACGAATATAAAGTAGGTAATGTAGTCAGATACGGTGGCGACTTATATGTTGCACTTATTGACAGCATTAGCGAAAATCCTGGTAACTTTACAGTACAAGCACCGTATGAAGCAGAAGATTCAAGCGGTACACGTATACAAATTAACTTAGGCGATTCAGTTGCATCAGATTTAATTACAGTTGGTATGACTGTTACTGGCGAAGGATTTAGTAGAGGTCAGACTGTTGAGTCAGTTAGCTATGACGATGACTCAACTAATGCAACAATGTATGCTACAATTATTCTTAACGAAGCACCAGACGGTCCTATTTCAGATGAAGCAGTATTAACGTTCTCAGGTGCAAGAACTGGAATTTGGGAACTATTAATTCCTGGATTCAATTGGGAAGGACAATGGAGCGAAAGTACACTTTATAACCTCGATGATATAATTTATTGGAAAAATGCAACATATAAGTGTGTTTTAGAACATACATCGTCTCTAGTATCTAGACCAGATAATGATTTACAAAATGCATATTGGGTAATCTATTTACAACACGATCAAAGAAACAGTTTAAACTCTTTTGGGCAAACAATTGTGTTTGACGGCGAAAATAATTCCCCTTTAGAAACTGGTGCTGACGGCAACGTTCTTAAAGTTGTTGACGGTCTTCCTACTTGGAGCGACATTGACTTTACACCAAACGTGTATTATGTTGCAACAAACGGCGAAGACTTACCAACTAACGGTACTACGCCTGATACAGCATGGAAATCGATTAAGTATGCATGTGAGCGTGTTAAGCTAGGCACATTGCGCCAAAATGCAAAACTACTACTTGAGAATAATAAAGATTGGGTTGTTGAGCAAACATTTTATTGGTTCTTATATCAGCAAAATCAAAATGTTGCTCCATTTGATAGCTCCTACAATTTTGATAATGATAAAACAATACGTGATTCGCAACTAGTTATAGATGCTGTTGTCCGTGACTTAAAGCGCGGAGGCAACGCACAAACTGTTAGAGCAGCACTATCTTACTTTAACACAGAAAGCACAAATAGATTTACTAATGATACAGTTGCAGAGCAAGCAGAGTTTTTTGCATCATTCTTTGTTGAATTATTTAATAACATTGAATTGGCACTTACAAATACGGCTCCTGCACAAGACTACCGAATATTAGAAAATGTTGAAAATCCTATTCCTCAGTACTTTAACAGTGGTTTAGTACTTGAAGATGATGCACTTACATTTACTGGTGCTTTAGAAAATATTTTAGTTCGTCCATTCTTAGACGGATCGCCTTCAAGCATTCCTCCTGAAAATCAAGGAACTTACTCGACAATTAATATTAAATCAGGTACTTATAACGAACGTCTACCTATTAAAATGCCACCTAACACTGCACTAAACGGCGACGAACTACGTGGTACAACTGTACAACCTGCTGCGCCAATTAATACATTATGTACAAGAACGTTTGGATTTATTAATCAATTTGTAGTTGGTTCAACACTTAATATGGAACACAACTCTCCAGTACAGTTTGTATCACTTAATCCAGTTGAAGAAATTAGTACAGTGATCGGTGATGTGATTCCTGGCAAGACATACTATGTAGTCGGAAGCAGTATTACAGAGACTACAATCAGTGTAGCAGAAGAACTAGACGGCGAAGTAGTTGCACTAACAACTAACATCGGTGCAATGTATGTATACGGCGGTGAAGCACTTGGAGATATGATTCAAGTAACTAACGACTGCGGTGTACGTAATATGACACTTAAAGGGTTACTAGGTACACTATCTGTAGAAAATGAATTTTTAACAAGACGTCCAACAGGTGGTGCATATGTAGGTTTTGATCCAGGCACTGGACCGGACGATACTACTACTTGGATTACAGCACGTTCTCCGTATATTCAAAACGTTACTACATTTGGTAAAGGTTGTACTGGTTGTAAAATTGATAGTACAATACACAATGGTGGTAACCGCTCAATGGTGTCAAACGACTTTACACAAATTATATCTGACGGTATTGGTATTTGGTGTACAGGCGGCGATTCATTAACAGAATGTGTATCTGTGTTCTCATACTACAACTATGCAGGTTACTTTGCAGAAGACGGTGGACGTATTCGTGCTACAAATGGTAACTCATCTTATGGTACATTTGGTTGTGTTGCAGAAGGTTTTGCTATTGACGAAATTCCAGCAACTGGTAACGTAGACAACAGAGACAATGATGCTATTGCATTACCTGTATCTGCACTTGGTGCAAACTCAGAAGTATTAAAACTACAATACAAACATGCAGGTGAAGAATATTATACTGATACAACTAATTTGCTAAAGCATTCAAACAGTTTATTGTCATCAAATTTACCAGACGAGTATTGGCAAACAGACAGTAACGTCAGTATTGTACGTGCAAATACAACTCCGTACGAAGGAGAATTTGCCTGGAAAATTACAGCAAATACGTCATTAACAGATAGTTCGTATATCTTCCAAGACATCGAAGTGTCACCGCAAGGTAGAACTTATACTAATATTGCAGGTACCAATGTTAGTGGTTCTGGTATTGATGCTACTTTTAACGTTACTGTAACTAGTACAGCGTACGAAGTTACTATAAATAATTCAGGTTCAGGCTATGTTATTGGAAACGAAATACAGTTAGATGGTAGAAACTTTGGTGGTAGAAGTCCAGAAAACGATATTACCATTCAAGTAGACAATCTAAGTATTACTGCAATTTCTCAGATAAGTCACTCGGGCACAGTACCTGCAGGGTCGGATTTAGAATACACAGTAAGTTTACATGTAAAGCAAGGCAATACAAGTTATATTGACTTATATAATATCTTTTCAGGGTTTAGTGAAGAAACAACATCTGTAAGATTTAATTTTGCTACTGAAGAAATTACAACTCCATTAAATTTAGCAGGTGATGCACTAGTATCAAATTTACAAGCAAACTTCTTAGACGACGGGTGGTGGAGATTACAGTATACAATACATGACACAAGTGCGCAAAATACTCAGCTAGAATTTAGGATATATCCACGTGGTATTGACGGCCTTACTGGGTATACTAACATATACGGAGCACAGGTAGAAATTAGCAATACTATGTCATTTTTCTTAGAAACTTTTGAGAATACTCCGACAGCGCATGCAAACATAAACATACAAGGCGCAGGACAAGGTGCAAGTATAAATGCCGACGAATTACGATCAGGTTCTATCTATCAAACAAGAATATTAGAAAGTAATGTTATCAGAAAAGGCGGATTAGGTTATAATTTCCAATCAAACAACGCTCAGGGCGGCAATACCGAATACTTAGTTTTAGCACAATCAGAAGTTTCTACAGCGGCAGAATACGAAGGCATGCGCTTAACTGTTTCGTCAGGTAAAGGTGCTGGACAATACGGCATTGTTTCTAGTTACAACGAAATAACTAAATTTGCTAACGTAACTAAAGAATCATTTGGACAGCAAGAAGTTGTTGCAGCTGATTCAACAACAAATAGACTGTTGCTAGGCTCAGGTGCAGATTTCCACAGACTGTATGAAAATCAAGTAATTACATTTACTCCAACAGTTTATAATATCGATGTACTATCCAGTTCACAAAGTCAAATACAAGTACTTGGAACACGTGGCGATCAAAATAATCGTATGATTGTTGAGAGTACAGAACGATTGCGTGTAGGACAAAAAATTAACTTTAGCGGACCGGTATTTGGCGGAGTTATTGAAAACTTTGATTACTATATCATTGATGTAGTTGATGATGCAGAAATACAAATTTCTACATCCTTAGGCGGCGGAGTTTGGCCACTATCTAATGTTAACATTGAAGATGCAGTCGAAGAATTTCAAGGATACGATCTGTTTACGTTAAACTATCCAGACGGTACATCTTTCCTTGAAGCAAGTACAACTGATAACATGCAAGTTACATTGCCCATTCAGTTCACTGGTAGAAGTATTGGCGGAATTGAATTAGGTGACACATACTATATTCACGATGTTTATGATAATAATAAGTTTTCAATATCAACGGCAATACGAAATGTAACAGTAACAGAAACAGACCCGGCAAATAATTCATTACTAATATCAGATACTTCTGTATTAACGCCACTTGACGCAATTATTTTTAAGTCAGGTACATTAGGCGGTATACAAGAAAAAAGAAGATACTACATCAATGACATTATTGACGGCACTAAGTTTACATTATCAAGTGATGTAATTTTAAGAACTGCAACTACTACCGAAGCAATTACAAACCTAATTACAGTTGATAGTACTGCTGGATTTACTGTTGGTAGTCCAATTATGTTTACTGGTATTACTTTTGGTGAAATTGAGAATGACACAGTTTACTTTATTCAGGTTATCAACGATGCTACATCGTTTACAATCTCTGCTACAGAAGGCGGTGCAGCAGTACCGTTAACTACAGCAACTGGCGAAGTAATTGTAAGAACAGCAATAGACGAAGTTATTGTTACTAGCGAAGTAGGAACATCGCTAGGAACATTGCCGGGCGGAAAAGAAGATCTTGAAGCAGGGCGCGATATAATGGAAGCTTCTTTCTTTACTGAAGTGTTTGGCGGAATTGAGCTAGGTACTAACTATTATGTTCTTGAAACTATCGATCTTGGGTCAATATATGAAGTAACAATTACGGACAGTGACGGAGGAGTTGTAGAATTTGCACTCGATAATGAAACTGGTTCTATGCAAATTAATGCAGTAGGTTGGGATCATATTAACCCAGGCACACCGCCAGTGGGAGCATTTGACTCTACATCTGTATATCAAATTACTCCTAGAATAGAATTTGACGCACCTCCATTTTATCAAGAAGAAATGACAGGTATTCCAACTGAGGGATTCAATGCAATAACTATTATTTCAAACGGATTTCTACCACTCGCAATACCAAGATACGGAGAAGAGCTATATTCGACAACAGAGTACACTGCATGGGATTTATCAATTAATTTGCCTATAAATGGCGAAGCGGTTACTTTAGAAAATCCAGATGCAAACGGCGGCTGGGTTGATGGTACATACGGTAACGGTTGCTGGTTTATACTTTCAGAAACTGGCAAAGATTGTTTATATTCAGTATCAGATGGACTAACATGGTTAAGTGTTGATTTACCGCCACTTGGCGCAGGAACTTATCAAAAAGTACAGTACGGTAATGGTGTGTTTATTGCTATTGCCAACGGCGAACAAGAATTTGCATATTCGACTAATAATTGCTCAACTTGGACAACAGTAAACGTAACAGTAGCACCTGCTAATGACTATAGAGATATTGCATACGGAAAAGAAATATTTGTTGCAATTGACGGCTCTAGTAATGGGGCAGTTGTGTCAACTGATAACGGCGAAACTTGGCTAGAAACTGAGATAGACCCTAGCGAAGATTCAACAGCCAACAACTGGAGAACAGTTAAGTATGGTAACGGACGCTTTGTTGCAGTTTCTGAAGATGATCGTCCAGCAGCATACAGCTTTGACGGAGTTACTTGGTACAGCTCAACTACTAATGTTAGCGGTACTGCACTAGAATACGGACAGGGTGTTTTTGTTGTAATTAACAACGAAGCTGGCATTTGTTGCACATCGTATGACGGACTGCAATGGGATGTACAACCTCTAATTACAGAATCAAACTACCAGAGAATTGGATTTACATTCTCTGCAGATACTAAACAAGGTTGGTTCTTGACACTAGACGAAACTGGACAAATAGCTAACAAAATTTCAGCAGGTGCTAAAGCACAAGCATTTGCAAGTGTAACTAACCAATCGCTGACAGAAATTAATATGTTCGAACCAGGATCAGGGTATACAGACGACAGTTTTGGTCCAGAAATTACAATTACTGACCCTAATAACTCAGAAGAAGCAATTACTGATTTGCGTATAGGCAACGGTACATTAGGTGCTCCGAGCTTTATAAACTTTGGTACTGGATATAATACAACGTCTACTGGCATATCGTTACGTGGTAGCGGCTTCTCAGATCAATTCCAAGAAGGGCTGCGATTAATTGCAAAAAATATTACACGTTTCCCTGCACCGGGTGATAACTTACAATTTGAAGGTAATCCTGAAGTATATCGTGTTGCAACTGCAACACCGCTAAGAGGCACAACAACACCAAATTTAGAAGCAGTGATTCAACTGAGTCCATCAGTTGCTCAAGCAGATTCGCCAATCCACGATACACCATTTACTATACGTAGTAAATTTAGTCAAGTACGATTAACAAATCATGACTTCCTAAACATTGGTTTTGGTAACGAACAACAGTCTAACTATCCTGACTTACCTGAAACTACAGGGCTTGAACCGCAAGATGAAATTCAAGAAACAAACAACGGGCGAGTGTTCTACTCAAGTACAGACCAAGATGGTAACTTCCGTGTTGGTGACTTGTTTGCGGTTGAACAGGCAACTGGTATTGTTACGTTGAGTGCAGATGAATTTGGACTAGATGGACTAACAGAACTAGCAATTGGTGGTGTTGCACTTGGTGGCTCACCAGTAACAATTAATGCTTTCTCTACAGACGGAACGTTTGTTGCTAACTCAAATAACTTAGTTCCGACACAGAGAGCAATTAGAACATACTTGGCAAGTAGATTGAGCCAAGGTGGTGCAGATACGTTTACAGGCTTGCTACAAGCAGGTACTATTAAAGTAGGTGGACCAGATATTATTACATCCTCAGTACAAGAAGGTGGCGAAGGGTGGCAAGTTAAAATACCTACACTTGCTAACTTTGATGGACCATTTGGTAATAGCGGATGGGCCGGCGACGGGGTGGCATTATCTTATTTCTTTAAGACACTTGTCGATCCTACACGCGGCGGACAACAATAAGATAAATACATTAACAATACGGAGTTATAACAAAAATGGCAGAGTTTAAACTAGGACGAATTAGGTTTGTATGGCAGGGCAACTGGTCGTCAGACAGGGCATACGTTGCAGATGACGTAATTAGCTTTGGTGGTAAATCATACATTTGTATTAGAAACCACACATCATCAGATACTTTTAATACTGATTTTGACAACGAAATACCTAAATGGGAAATAGTTTCAGACGGTACTAAATGGAGAGGCGAATGGGAGCCTGAAGTTGAATATGCACCAGGCGATGTTGTTAAGTACGGTTCACTTGTTTATATTTGTGAAATTGGCCACACATCAGCTACATTTGGAGCACCAGACTTTTTAGGTCTCGAAGAAGACTTAGGCAACTGGACACCGTTTGCTACATCTTTTGATTGGAAAGGTGATTGGACTACAGACACAAGATTTAAAATTAACGACCTAGTGCGTTACGGAGGATTTGTATACCTTTGTAATACTGCTCACATCTCTGCTGCAACTGAAGAATTAGGACTAGAAAACGACCAAAGTAACTGGGAGCTATTTAGTGACGGTTTAGTTTACTTAGGCGAATGGGTAACTGCTACACGCTATAAAGTTAACGATGTTGTTAAGTATGGCGGCAACGTGTTTATTTGTACTGCTCCGCATACATCAAATGACTTCCTAACAGACGAAACAAATTGGGACGTATTTATTGAGGGCTTCCAGTTTGAGGATAGCTGGAATAACTCTAATGTTTATCAAATTGGCGATACAGTTACATACGGTGGATATGTATATGTTGCTAAAACAAATAACTCTGCTGCTCAACCAACTGCAAGTCCTGCAGATTGGGAAGTATTTACAACTGGTTTTGCATTCCAAGGCGATTGGAGTTCGATAGATTCATATAAAGTAGGTGATGTTGTACGTGTAGGTGGCACAACTTATGTTGCTGTTGCTGATAGTACTGATCAAAATCCGCCAAACGATACTTACTGGAGTAAATTAAACTCGGGTATTAACTGGACTAATAGTACAGAAACTTTCTTACAAGTACAAGGTACTAATGATGTAAGTTCAGGAAGCGGTGCCCGTTTTGACGTTGTTAAATCTAAAACTGTTTACACTGTAAGCGTATCTACAGGATTTGCTGGTACAGGATATGCTCAAGACGATACTATTTTAATCACAGGTGACAATACTGGCGGCACAACTCCTGCTAACGATATTGTTGTAACAATAACAGGTGTTACAGCTGGCGCAGTTGATTCGGTAACACACACTGGTTATTCTTCAACTTGGACAGCAACTACAGAATATGTTGTCGGTGACGTTGTTATCTACGGTGCAAGTTCATTTATTTGTACAGCTACTCACGTAGCACAAACATCAAATCGTCCAGACAACGATCTAGAAGCAGATTACTGGAACTTATTAACACTTGGTAGTGAAGCACTTTCTCTTACTACCGAAGGCGACATGGTTTACTATGGTAACCAAGGTCCAACAAGACTTCCGATCGGAGTTGACGGTCAGATTTTGCGTGCTACAGACGGCAAGCCAGACTGGGCTAACTACGGTCTAGTTGACAACGTTGTATATGTAGGACCACTAGGTACAGACGAACCTGCTCCGCGTTCAGGTCTATCTATTGATAAACCTTGGAGAAGTGTACGCTATGCACTAGAGCAAGTACGTGATGGTTACTTGAATCCACAAGCAAAACAAATTTTAAAGAACAACAAGCAGTTCTTTAAGAAAGAAATTACTTCTTGGTTAGATTATACATACGGTGTAACTGTTACTGAGACAACAGCTGGGTCACGTGTGTTTACAACTTTCGACACTAGCAACTTAAGAGACGGAATGCCAATTGAGTTCGACGGTGTTAACGTATTTGGCGGAGTTGTTGAAGGACAAACTTATTATGTTGACAGTGTTATAAGCTCGACTACATTTAGAATCGCAGAAACACAGGGCGGCATTTCGTTTATTCCAACTGACGCAACTGGTGTTATGAAAGGTAAACTTTCTTACAATGCAGCAAAATGTGAAAGAGACACAGGCTATATTGTTGATGCAATGATTTATGATATTGGCCGCGGCGGCACATTAAGAACTACCGAAGCAGCTAGATCATATTATACAGAAGCAGGAAACGAATATATTACTGACGTATTCGGATACCAGCGCACACAAACAATCGAAGCATACGAACAGCTTAAAGCTCTTGTTGCAGAAGTACTAAACAACGAAAAACCAGTTAGTTATCAATCTCTAATGGGAATTCTAATTGAAGAACGTGCATCACAGTTTATTGACTTGAGTTTAGTATCTGAAAATAATGCAAAGGTAAAAGCAGACGACCTAATTGATATTGTTACAATTGGCTTAGAAGCAGAATCAAACACAGCAATTCCGTTGCCGCAATTACCTAACACAACAGTATTCATTAAAACTGGTACATATAACGAAATTCTTCCAATTATTATTCCAGAATATACTGCTATTGTCGGTGACGAATTGCGTACTTCTGTTATACAACCACAGCCTGCAATTCCGTTGCTAGCTAAAGACAAAGACAAAACTACTAGCGCACTAAACAGAATCAAAGAAGTATCTGAGCAAGTGATTCAGAATATTACAATTGACGCAACTACTGGTAATACTACTCCTCAGAGATACTTAAATGGCTATGGTGGCGCAACTGAATCTACACAGCGTTTAGATATGTCAATTGTTAAAACTCTTAATGTATTAGAAAAAGGTGTTGGCGAGGTTGCTCTAGTACCAGAAGTTGGACCAACTCCGACTGGTGGAACAAATAATGCAAGTGATTCAGGATTTGCAAATGCAATTGCACAAATTGAAGCTAACATAGACTTTATTGTAGCAGAGCAAACTGCTTGGATACAAGCACAAGTAGACGGCGTAATTGCACCCTTTGCAGCAGACTTTACATTTGATACTGCAAACTGCGAAAGAGATACACGCTTCATTCTAAATGCACTACGTTATGATTTAACATACGGCGGCAACTTCCAAACAACTGTAGCTGCAAGAAGTTACTTTGTAAACGGCAATCCTGTATATGGCACAGGTAAGAAAGAAGAAACTCTTGCAACATATACACATTTAAAATCAATTGTTGGTGATGTAATTATTGAAGCAGCAATTACACCAACACCTGCAAATACCGAAGTACAAGATACTGATGGCGATGCAGGTAGTGCGGCAGCAGAAACATTTGCAGATACACGCCTCCAAGAAATTTTCGACACAATAGATACTGACGGGACACTACCGACAGCAGTTGCTCCTGATACAACTTGGGTATCTAATTCAATATCATCTATTGTTACTGATTTTACTAGCGAAAAGGATACATTAAGAACCTCGGTAATTGATTTTATTAATAGTAATTATGGTAAATTTACTTATGATAGTGCAAAATGTCGTAGAGATTCTACTATCTTACAAGACGGCTCAGCATACGATGTTGCATTAGGAACAAATTATAATTCTATTCGTAACGGTGTAGCTTATCGAAGAAGTGCTGGAGAAAAGGTACTAGAAGATCAACTAACTGAAACACTAGGAGCAATTACTGAGCAAAAATCATTAGTTGCAGCTTTAATTAGTGACACAACTGCAATTACTAGAAGTGATGCATATTGGGACGAATTACTTGATATTATTGAAAATAATACTCCTAATGCTATAACATGGAGTGACCCAGGTGTTGCGGCAAAAACTACTGCACGTTCGGACTTACAAACAAATAGAACAGCTATTATTGCAGATGTAATTTCTTGGATAGGCACAAATTATCCTAACTTCACATACGACCAAACTTTATTAGAGTTAGAAATGGGATACATGATTGACGCTATATCATATGACGTACAATATGGCGGTAATAGTGCAACACGTGAAGTAACAAGTGCATTCCTTACAAACTATATTGGTATATTGCCGAGTAGTCAAATAGAAGTTACTAACGAAGCAATTGACGAAATTACAACAATTGCAGCAACTTATATGACAGGAGCAACTGAAGAAGCAGAAGTTGCAACACTAGTACAAATTATTTCAAATGCTATTTCAGCAGATGATATAATTGCATTACCAGCAGCAACTTACCCAGATATTACTTGGGCAACAGCTCCAATTCAAGCAGATACAAATGCAATAATAGATGATACTACTGTTGTTCCTGAAGTAATACAATATATTACAAATACATATAGTGGATTTGTATACGATCATACTAAATGTTCTCGTGATACTGGTTATATTATAGACGGTTTAGAATACGATATCCTATTTAATTCTAAGTTTAATGGTACAAAATCAGGAATGGCTTATCGTAGAGCTATTAGCTCTGCAGAAATTGTAATTGAAGAACAACTAGAAGCCACACTAGGTGCTGTTGATCACTTGAGAAGAGAGATTAGAGATATTACTAGTCGTACTGATAAGATTGTTGCAAGTACTACAACACTCAAAGATATTGTAGTTAATAATAATGTTCCAGTATCTTACACAATTACCGATCCTACAGGATACGACACAGGATTCTTTAATGCAAGAAGACTTGTTGTTGCAAACCAGCAGTTTATTTTAGACGAAGCATCTGCATACTTAAACACTAATTACAATGCACTGTGGACTGGGTTAACTGTAGATGAACAGAATTCCTGGATTGACGACATTGACGAATTAGTTGAAGCACTACGTTATGATCTAACATATCGCGGAAACTTAGAAACAACAGTAAGAGCAAGGTCTTACTATGTTGACGGAGTATTTGTACGTCCAGCAAATCAAAAAGCAGCTTCGATTGCACTTAAAGAAAGACTTGCAGCAATTATCGATGATATAACTACTGGTGTAAGTATTACACCGAGCGCAGGAAATGTTACTGCACAAGTTACAAGCGGAACAGCAGGATCAGCAGGAGCAGCAGCATTTGCACTTGATCGATTCACAGAAGTTAAAAATACTGTTGATACTGGAATTTTACCAGCTGCAATTGATCCAAACATTACATGGGTTGATGCAGGACTACAAGAGCTTAAATCAGTTGTTGATGAACGTAAATCACTAATCCAAGCTGGCTCTATTGATTACATTAACAAAATGTATCCGACACTTGTATATGATGAAACAAAATGTTCTCGAGATGTAGGTTACATGATTGATGCAGTTATATACGATGTAATTTTTAACAGTAACTTCCGTAGCACTACAGCAGGCAAATCTTATCAAAGAGGTATTACTTCGACTAACGTAGTATTAGCAGATCAGTTAAGTCCGTCAGTTGACACTATTGATTATGTTAATGAAGCACTAACTGAACTAACAATTGGTGTAGACACTACAATTGGTCAAGATAATGCAGCACAAGAAGCATACAATTTAGTTAAGGATATGACAACAGTTATCCAAAACGGTCTAAACAGTGTGCCTCCTATTAAGTTGCTAGCACCAACAGGCTACAATACAAGTGACCTAGTTGACGTAGCATATGCTACTACAACAAACACTACTGGTGATAGCAGCACTTATGGAAATGCGGCAGATCAATTGTTAGCTAACAGAGACTTTATATCAGACGAACTACAGCAATGGTTAGTTGATCCAACTAACGGGTTTGACAGCATTTGGGGCGGACTATCGGCTAATGCACAGGAACGTTGTATTCGTGATGCACAGTTTATTGTCGATGCTATTCGTTACGATATAACATACGGTGGTAACACACAAACTAACGTTGCAGGCGCAGCTTACTTCTCAAACTTTGTACTAACTATTCAAAATAATGAATTGGCAGCAACACTAGCATCATATGCAAGACTGCGTGAAATCATCGGTCAAATTATTGCTGAAACAAGTGTTACTACAAGCCCAGGAGTAACTGAAACACAAGACACTTCGGGCACAGTTGGCAATGCAGCAGCAATTGAATTTGCACAAGAACGTGTAGACGATATTACATACTGGTTAAACAACTCAACGTTTGAAGAAAAAGTAGAAGTTGCAACCGAATGGCAGTTACAAGAAAGAAAAACAGCATATGCTAGACTTGTAGATCGTAAAGACGAGATTGTCGATGATGTTGTTTACTGGGTAGAGAAAAATCATCAAGATTTAGAATATAATCAGGCAACTTGCAAAAGAGATGCAGGTTTAATTGTTGACGCTCTTGCACGTGATGTTGTTACAGGTTCTAACTTTGCAACAATTAAAGCAGGAATGTCGTACTATAGAGCTATTCCGTCAGCACTTAAGACATTAAAGGGCGAATTAAATGCTACTGTTGGTGCTATGAACTTCTTAGCTGAAAAAGCAAGACGTGTTGCATTAACTGCACCAAACGAAGCAATCAAGCAACTAGTTACAGATATTACTAGCTACATCGACGGCGGCGCATTACCTACTCCGAAATGGAGAGATACTAATTTAGAAGACAATCCAGACATTTGCGGCGCTTCTACAATTTGGGAAAACAAGGCATATATTCAAGAAGAAGTTATTGAACACATTACGCAAGAATTCCCAGAAATTGAATACGACGAAGCTAAATGTCGCAGAGATGTTGGATATATTGTAGATGCATTACGTTATGACTTATCGTTCGGCGGAGAGTACGCAACATACAAAATGTTCGAATATTATTACTATAATAATTCTGTCCAGCTAGGCGATAACGAATTAGAAGCAACATTAGCAGCATATGATTATGTTAAGTTTGTTGCAATGAGTCTTGCTATAAATAGCGTAAGCAGTCCTGGAGCATTGCAAACTCGTGTAGAACCTAAATTGAGAGACGAAAGTCAGTTAACAGGTGATGCAGGAACATTTGCTCGTGTTGAAGAATTAATGACAGCGCTTTATAATAATTTAAGTATTGGCGAGTATATTAACAGAGTTACAGTAACAGATGTTGCTTCTAACGCTCTTACAACTTCAGAAGTTCATAACTTTACTATAGGTACTGAGTTAATAGTAGATTCAATTAATGGTGAATTAGATACTGGAACATATTATGTTAAAACTGTTCCTACTAGTACAACGTTTACACTATCTACATTCTTTAATGGTCCTGAAGCAGCGTTGTCAGATGCTACTGGACTTGAAGACATTATCAATGTAGTTAGAACTCCGGATTTAAGCAACGTAACTGCTAACTTTAAACAGCAATTTACAAACATTCAAGGTTCTAAATCTTTAATACAAGAAAAAGTTACAGATTACATTGTTGAAAAATTCCCAACACTGGTTTACAATCAAGCTAAGTGCGAAAGAGATGTAGGTTTAATTATCGACGCAGTTGGCAAAGACATGCTTCTTGATACTAACTACTTAACTACTATAGCTGCATTATCTTACTACAGAGGTACACAAGCAGACGTAGTAATTAAAGAACAGCGTTTAGCAACTGTACAAGCATATAGAGAACTTAAAAACTTCATTACTACATATGTATCTGGCGAAGGCAGTAGTGTTAACTACGGTGGACGCAACGACAATAGTAGTGTAAAAGTTCGCGTTAATAACTTAATGAATATTGTTATTAACATAATTGAAAAGGGTGCTAAAGTAACCCCAGAAATGCAAGGCACAGTTACGTACTTCAACGATAGAGAAACTATTAATGCAGTAGATGCGTTGAAAGTTAACAAAGACTTCTTAGGCAGCGAAGCAACTGCTTGGATTAAAGCTAACTTTGGTGGAGAAGTAACTGACATAGTCGGATCTCCAGGTGCATTATCGTTTAGTGCGCCACACAACTTAGAAGTTAATGATCCAGTTGTGTTCTCAGGCACAGTATTTGGGGGCATTGAAGTAGGAGTTACATACTATGTATCAGCGGTTCCTTCAGCCAATGACATACAATTAACAACAGCACCTGGCGAGGAAAGTATTAACACATTTACCGGCGGCAGCGGATCAATGACTGCAAGTTATGCATTTGATGAAACTGCATGTAAACGTGATATGGCATCATACATCGATTCAATTATATACGATTTACAGTATCCAGGCAACTACCACTCGCTAAGAGCAGCAAGACTATATGTTAATGCTGTAGAAGGATCGCAGTACAGTGATATGTTCTATGTACGTAATGCAACCGGTGCTCGTAACATGACATTTAATGGATTGTTAGGAAACTTGAGCGAGAAGAATCAGTTCGGCACAAGACGTCCGACAGGTGGTGCATATGTGTCACTTGATCCAGGATTTGGACCATGGGATACAGAAGCATGGGTAACTAATAAATCATGTTATGTACAAAACGTGTCAACATTTGGTACAGGATGTATTGGTAACAAGATTGATGGTTCTTTACACGCAGGCGGTAACAGATCTGTTGTTAGTAACGACTTTACGCAAATCCTGTCAGATGGTATTGGTGTATGGTGTAGCGGTAACAACTCACTAACAGAGCTTGTATCTGTGTTCGCATATTACAACTATGCAGGATACATTGCAGACTTTGGCGGACGTATTCGTGCTACAAATGGTAACTCATCTTATGGTACATTTGGTGTTATTGCTGAAGGTACAGATTTAGGCGAAGAACCAATTGTTGCAGACGTAGATAACTTGTCACAGAACGCACTGGTATACAGTGTATCAACTGATGGCGAAGAAGAAGTACTTGCAATGGAATACAGTAATGCTGGTACAGGCTATACTAACGCACAATACGCAATTAGTGGTAACGGATTTAACGCAGCTACAGTTGGTGACGAATTCCGTGATCAAGCTGTTGTTGAAGCACGCATTATTGATGTAGACGACGGCAATGGCACAGGCGGCGAAGATTATGTAATTGCACAAAACGTTGCACAAGGTGGTGACAAAGTATCAATTACACTTGCAGCAACAGACTTTGCACTAGGTGACGCATACAATGGTATGCGAGCACAAGTTACAGCAGGTACAGGCGTTGGGCAATATGGTAACATTATTAACTTCAACAACGGTACTAAGAAATGTACAGTATTTAGACCAAGTTTTGATAACTTAACTGTAACAGCAACTAGTGCAACTGGCAATGTAATTACAGTAGCAGATACTACTACACTTTACGTTGACATGCCAGTTTACTTTGATGCAGCTATAGGCGGATTAGACCGAGGCGATAGTCCAAGTGATGTATACTATATTACTAACATTCTGTCAAGCACTACATTTACAGTAAGTGATAGTGTAGGCGGTGTTAATATTACATTAACAAATACTACAGGACAAAGTGTTACAATGTACGCAGCAGGATTTGATAACATTATTCCAGGAAAACCTAGCGAAGACTCACTAGACTTAACAACTGGTTATACTGTTGAGCCAGCAATTGTTTACGCTAAGCCAGGATTTACAGCAGCAAGCATATCAACTGCTGATGCAATCGACTTTGGGCCAGGTACATTTGCAGATGGAAGATTTATTGCAATTGAAGGCGGCGCAGGAGCGTCGACTAACTACTCACTAGACGGTGAAACTTGGGCAACAGGCGGAGCACTTCCTGCAAGTGCTAACTGGAGCGATGTAGTATTCGGCGGTGGACAAGGTGCAACTGCAAGAGCAGTAATTGGCGGATTAGGCGGCACTGGTGCAGTACTTGAGGCAGAACTAGGCGAACTAAACAGCATTGGATTACCTGGACCTACACAGATTGCAAGAGTAAATGTAATCCAAGGCGGTACTGGTTATATTACACCTCCGACTATTGTGTTTACATCAACACTAGGCGGTGGCGGTGCTACTGCGGTAGCAACTGTTAAAGACGGTGCTATCCAAAACATTATTATTACAAGTACTGGTGCTGGTTATGCACAAGCACCGACTGTTGCTGCTGCTACAGACAAACTTACAGAAGTAATTGTCCAAACACGTGGCAGAGGATATCAGAGCTCACCAACTGTAACAATTACAGGCGGCGGAGCATCAACTCAAGCACAAGTAATTGCAAACTTAGAAAACGAAGGTGTTACAGCTATTAGATTAGACACTGATGTAGACGATAATCCACTATTTGGTGAAGGTTATACAACTACGCCAACTGTGACAATTGTAGATGATGACGCTAAATGGGTAGCTATTGCAGATGGTTCAACTACTAATGCATACTTACCAACAAGTGGAGCATTAAATGCTAACTGGACAGCAGGCAATCCGTTTACTGCTTCGCATTACGTAGGAATTACACATGGTACTAATACATTTGTTGCAGTAGGTAGTGCTGGCAGCGTTGACGCAGCACAAACATCAACAGACGGTATTAGTTGGACACCGCGTACAATGACTACTCCGGCAAGCGGCACATTTAGTGCTGTGAGATACGGCGCAGGACGTTTTGTTGCAATTAATACTGACGGGTTTACGGCAGTTAGTGTAAACGGTATTCTATGGGAAGAAGGCGGAAATATGCCAAGTGCCTTAGGTGATTGGATAAGTCTAGCATGGGGTAACGGACGTTTTGTTGCAATATCTAGTATAGGCGAATATGCAATTAGTTACGACTTTGGTGCAAATTGGTACAGCGAAAGTGATACACTGAATAATATCAGTGCAACTGGCTGGACACGAGTAGCATACGGACAAGGCTTGTTTATGGCAGTATGCGATGGTGCATCTAGCTGTGCAATTAGCTCAGATGGATTAACTTGGAACGAAGGCGCACTAAGTGGAACAGCAAGCTGGTCAACTCCAATTTTTGGTAACCCGAATAGTGTTCCAGTTTGGGTAGCACTAACAAGCGATGCAGCTACAACTGCTAACAAGATCAAAACTGGTGCAAGAGCACACGGTAGATGTTATGCAGAAGACGGTGCACTTATTGCTACTACATTGTTAGAGCCAGGCTCAGGTTATCCAGAAGGAAGCATTGTATCTATTACTTCACCAAATACAATTGCGCTTGATTCTACAGATAATATGTATGTAGGACAGCCGATCACATTTGAAGGCGCTGATCTTGCAATAGCAGCACTTAATTCAGAAACACTTTACTACGTATCGGACGTTACAGGTAACACTATCGAAGTAAGTCTAATAAGTGGCGGAGCAAGTTACGATGTTGAAACTATTGTTGCACAAGACATAGCCGGATCAACCTTCCAAGCAGGACCACTAGTTACAGTTACTGATCCAAGTTCGACAGTTGATGCTAATGTTAATCCAAGAATTAGAAATGGTGTGCTAGGACAGCCAACGTTTACTAACAGAGGTTCGGGTTATAGTTCAGCAACAACAGAACTAGGCGGAGATGGTAACGCAGACTTGTATCAACCAAGTACGTTCATTGCTGTACGTAACTTGTTTGAATTACCAGAACCTGGATCAAACGTTGAGTTTGCAAATATTCCAGAGAAGTACTACAAACTAGTAACAATCAGTAATGTTATTGGTCAAGAAGGTAGCTACACTGCTACATTCCAGATCAGTCCAGGACTAGATGTGCTAACTGCACCAAAAGACGGTACAGTAATTACAACTACTAACAAGTACTCGCAAGTACGTCTAACAGGACATGACTTCTTGTACATTGGCACTGGTAACAAAGCAAAAACTAACTATCCGTTTGTAGATATTACAACGGCGTACATTGAATCACAGCAATTAGGTAGTGGCGGCGGACGAGTGTTCTACACAAGTACTGACCAAGACGGTAACTTTAACGTTGGCGGACTATTTGGTGTACAACAGTCGACTGGTACAGCGACATTGGATGCAGATGCATTTAACTTAGCAGGTCTACAGTCACTACAAATTAACGGTCTTGGACTAGGCATTGGCTCAGCTATTGTTACACAGTTCAGTACAGATCCATTCTTTACTGAAAACAGTGACAATATTGTACCGACGCAACGTGCAATTAGAAGCTACATTACAGCACAGATTGGTGGTGGTCAAAGTAGCTTGAACGTTAACACACTAACAGCTGGTACAGTATTCATTGCAAACGATGAAATAACAACAACCAGTGGAGGACAGCTAAATATTAAAGCGAAGATGAACTTCACAGGCGGTGTTGACGGTGCACCAGTAGCACTAGGCTATTTCTTAAGCAGATAAACGGAGAAAAATAAAATGGCAACAGGAAGATTAGGAGTACAGGATTTAACGGCGGACACAGATACTACTGTGTACACCGTTCCTGTAGGCACGTATGCGATTGCAAACGTGTCTATAACAAACAGAAACCAAACATCAATTACATTGAGATTGGCGATGGCAACAACATCTACACCAAACCCAGAGGAATTTATAGAATATGAAACTGTAATTATTCCAAATGGTGTTTTTGAGCGTACAGGACTTGTGATGCAGGGCGGACTAAATATAGTAGCAAGAACAAATCAAAGTAACGTTGGTGTAACTGTATACGGCATCGAAACATCGACAACGTAATTTGACAGGGGAATTAAAAAATGGCACGTTATAATACAGCACCACAGACACTGGAAGTGACAGGAGAAACAGAATTCACCTATGCGTTCACAGGCGGAATTATTAGTTTAACTGGTACAACAGGTTATACTGTGACAATGGTAAGTCCAGTATTTTTCCCTGGCAGTAGGCAAACATTCTATAATGCTACTGATGGAATGATTACACTAGAAACAGCAGCAGGACAAATTACAGGTAACGGTGTTACACTTGGAACATCAGTAGATATTCCAACTAACTCAACATACCAAATAACATCAGATGGTGCAGATTACGTACTAACAAGTGCGTTAGCTGGTACAACAGTATTTGAACTTCCAGTTACATTTAACGATGTACTAAACGCTGATGCTAAAGTTGAATTAAATCCGTTAGACAATAATGTAGAAATTAAACCAACCGGCTCTGGCATAGTTGACATTAGTCCTCAATCCTCCGTCTCAATTCAACCAGGGGCACAGGCAACTATCCGTCCTACAGGCGATTTAACACTAGCATCTGCATCGGGCTCAGTAAGCTTAGGTGAAGCCGGCAAGGCAACAAGCTTTCCGGGTAACATTAGCTTCACAGCAGATAACCAAACTATTAATATGTCACCAACTGGAACCGGATCGGTAACAATAGATCCAGGTGGCAATGTTACTATTGGTGCAGGCGGAACTTTAAATATTAGTTCTGACACACTCGGTGGCATTACTAATATGAGTATCGGTGCGTCAAATCCAAGTACAGGCGCATTTACTTCAATAACAGCAGGCGGATCTGCTACATTTACTGCAAACGCTGCATCGACTAGTACTACATCAGGAACGATTATTGTTACAGGTGGCGCAGGTATTAGTGGTGACATTTATGCAGGAAGTTTACAAGGTACTCCAATTGGTAGTTCTTCTCGTAGTACAGCATTATTTACTAATTTAGGCTCAAATGGCGATGTAGCGTTTACTAAAAATGTAGCATCAACTAACACTACAACTGGTACACTAGTTGTAGCAGGTGGTGTTGGTATAGCAGGAGCACTACACGCAGGCAGTATTCAAAATACTGCAATTGGTAGCTCAACACGCAGTTCAGGTGCATTTACAACACTAACATCAAACTCTACAGTAGATTTTACAGCAACAACTGAAGCAACTGACGCTACTGGTGATACAGGTACACTTAGAGTAGAAGGTGGTGCAAGTATTGCTAAACGTGTTTACTCCGGTGGTGGCTTCCAAGGTGCAATTGGTAATGTTTCACGTAGCACAGGTGCATTTACAACACTAACAGCTAACAGCACAGTTACACTAAGCCCAGGCGCTAACGTAACACTAAGTCCAACAGGATCAGGTACAGTTACACTATCACCAGCAGGTGGTGGATCAATTAACAATATGTCAATTGGTGCTACTACTAGAAGTACTGCTCAATTTACGTCTATTAATGCAAATAGTACAGTAACATTTAGTAGCGTACTTGACTTGACAGCTACAACAGATTCTAATGGAACAAACGGCGATAACGGCACATTGCGCTGTGAAGGTGGTGCAAGTATTGCTAAACGTGTTTACTCCGGTGGTGGTTTCTTTGGTAGCCTAAGTGGTAACGTAAGTGGTAACTTAACCGGTAATGTAACTTCAACTGGCACTTCAACTTTTAGTGTTGTTAACGTAGGCAGTCGAGTAGATATTACAAACACTACAGACGCAACTGATAGTTCAGGCGATACAGGTGCATTGCGTGTTGAAGGCGGTGTAAGTGTTGCTAAAAGAATCTTTGCTGGTGGTACTATTGTTGCCAATGGCGGTACACAAGGTATTATCGGGTACTCACCGCAAAACAGTTCAACAACTCTTGCAGACAGTGACAGGAAATACATTGTATCTAACACTGGTTCTATTACACTAACGTTGCCAGCAACAGGTACAGATGGCAGAACTATTGTACTAGTAGACGGAAATAACTGGGGATCGTTTAACTGCACACTTGCAAGAAACGGTAAAAACATAGGCGGCGTAGCAGAAAACTTAGTTTTGAACGTATCTAATTCTAAAGTAGAATTAGTTTACAGAGGCGGCGACTGGAAGGTATTCTTATCATAAAGAGTAAGGTAATTAAATGGCTAATTTAAACAGACTTTTAAACGACAGAGCCCAGGTATTTCGTCGAGGCGAGGAAGATACCAAAGGCGGTCAAACATATTATTATGCTTTTACTGATACTGCTACTGGTCGTTGTCAATTTTGTTGGAAGTCACCGGGTACTGGCTGTGCAGTAGTAGAAGTTTGGGGAAGTTCAGGCGGTGGCGGCAGAATGTGTTGCTGTTCCGGTCCAGGCGTTCCTGGTAATCCAGGTGCCTATAGTAGAAAGTATACCAGAGTCTGTAGCGGAACATATATATGCGGATGGGGCGGTTGTTCGCAACAGCCTACTAATTTGTGCTACGGCGGACGTGGCAATTGCTCAGTAGCATGTGTGTTTAACTCAGGTAATAACGGATGTGCAAGATCAGAAGCAGGCTTTGGCGGATTTAGTCGTTGTACAACTAGTACATCACAATTCCGTTGTTTAAGAATCCAATGTAATTTTTGCTCAACTTGTATTGGTACATACTGTGGTATTGTTTGTAACTATCGAGGTCCAAACACTGCTGTGGCTGCAAATGCATCTAGTGGAGATTTAAATATTCCAGGTGGTATTTCTTGTACTAGATTCTGTACGTGTTACAACTGTAGATCGTGTGGTTATGAATACACCTTAGCTCTATCGCCAGGAGTACACGGACAAGAATGTTCACCGTGTGTAAGAATGAAAACTGCCGGCGAGCCAATGAACTGGTGTAACTGTGCTACACATTCAGGACGTATGTCAGCACAATTGGGAGTTAAAGCATTTACTAAAACGTTACCTCAAATGTACCCATGCTGGAGTAGCGGCAACAGAGAATGTGCTTGTTACGAATTTGTATCGTGTTATTACAATGGTACTGGAGTTCCGGGACTAGGAGGTATACCTTGTGCCGGCGTCAGAGCAAACCCAACACGTGGCGGTCATGGCGGCATCAAAGTAACATTTTATTCATGAGGAAACAGGCATAATATGGCAAATTTACAGAAACTATTAAATGATAGAGCAAATGTCAACTTACGAAGTGTTGAAACTTTAGCAGCTGGTCCGGTATATTATTATACCTTTACAGATACACAAATTGGCAGATGCCAATTTTGTTACAAAGCACCTGGTACAGGATGTGTTGCACTAGAAGTATGGGGGTCAGCAGGTTCGGGCGGACGTCAGTGTTGTTGCACTATGGCAGGCTTGCCTGGAAATGCTCCGGGATATAGTAAAAAATTTATTAGAGTATGTAGTGGAACATATATATGCGGATGGGCAGGATGCTCGCATCATGGTTTAAACTTGTGTACTGGTTGTCGAGGTAACTGTACAGTGGCATGTGTGTTTAACTCGGGTAACAACGGATGCGCTAGAGGCGAAGGCGGATATGGCGGCTGGACTAGATGTATTACTAGTGGTACACCGTATTGTTGTTTAAGAGCTTGTAACTTTTGTGCAACTCAGGAAGGCAGTAGCGGTTGTGGTATTATTTGTAACTATAGAGGGCCGCAAGGTGCTGTACCTGCAAATGGTTCTAGTGGAGATGTAAATTATAATGGCTGCTTTTCATGTACTAGATATTGGTGCTGCTGTAGAGGCTATCAACTTTGTGGAGTTGAGCATCGTGTATCAATAGCCGCAGGCATACATTCGTCAGATGGTCCAAGTAGTTTACAATTCCAAAGAAACCAAGCACCAACAAACAACGGCAGCGGCGGCTCAACAGGTCGTGCTGAAATGCAAATTGCTCACGCTGGATTTGGACAAACAATGCCTCAGATGGATTTTTGTTGGCAAGGTACAAGAGAGTGTGGCTGTTATGATGCTTTAGGATGTTATTTTGGAACTCCTGGCATTCCCGGAACAAGCGGTGTTGGCTGTGCTGGTGTTAGATCACAAGGCATGCGTGGCGGACACGGTGCTGTTAAAGTAACATTCTATTCATAAGGAAATAAACGTAATATGGCAAATTTAAGTACACTTATTACTGATAGAAATCGACAAAGGCAAAGCGGAGCTGACAAAGGAAGTTCTGGCACAGTATTTTACTGGACACATACACAAACAGGTGGCGGAGCTTGTCAATTCTGTTGGAATTCTCCAGGTACTGGTTGTGCTGTATTAGAAGTGTGGGGGTCGTCAGGCGGCGGCGGCAGAATGTGTTGTTGTTCAAAAAGCGGCCTTCCAGGCAACTCAGGAGGATATAGTAAAAAATATATCCGTGTATGTAGTGGTAGTTATATATGCGGATGGGCAGGGTGCGCAACACAATCAACTAATCTTTGTTGTGGCGGCCGAGGAAATTGTTCAGTAGCATGTGTGTTTAACTCAGGTAATAATGGGTGTGCTAGAGCAGAAGCTGGGTATGCCGGAAACACTAATTGTACAACAAGTACAGCGCAATTCCGTTGTTTAGCATGTAGATGCGGTTATTGTAGTACAGCATGCGGTACATACTGCGGTACTGTTTGTAATAGAGCCGGACAATTTAGTGCTGTTCCTGCACCAGCATCAAGCGGAGATATAAACCTCGAAGGAGGGATATCGTGCACCTTTTTTCACTGTTGCTGTAATCAAATTTGTAAATCAAACGATACAGTAACACTAGCAATTTCCGCAGGAATTTTTGCTGAAGGTCTTACTTGTTTATCATACAATAGAAACTGGTACCCATCGGCCCAAAACCAAGCATCAAATGGCCGCGCAGAACTAGATATAGCACTATCAGGATTAGCAAAACAGTTTCACACCTCGAATTGGAGATGCTGGCAAAGTTGGAGCCCGTGCGGTTGCTACGAAGCTTCGGGATGTCACTACGGTGCAGTAGGAGTACCGGGCACTAGCGGACAACCGTGCGCCGGCGTTAGATCAAATGGTCTACGTGGCGGACACGGCGGAATTAAGATAACATTTTATAATTAAATACAAAAGGATAAGAAAATGAAAAAGACAGTTACATTTTATATAAACGATGAACCATTATCGCCAACTGCAACTGAACAGCGTCAAGCTACTATTAAGTACGATGGTCCTAGATATTTATATTTAGAATATTGTACAGATGAAGAATGTATAATGGCACCAGTGCATTGGTCAGACGAGCAGGAACCTGAAGTAGCAGAAGAACGTAGGACTATTGATGATTGTCGCGTAATTCTTGAATTAGATGCCCAAGACACTATATTTCCAATTGCCGTTATGCTTAATACAACGTATAAGATGACTATTGATAATTATACAGAAACACTTCCAGACGGCGAAGTATATACGTATGAGTATCCAGAAGATCCGGATTTAGACTCTATTTACGATATTAAAAATATGCGATTTAATCCAGAAACAAAGGATTATGACGAATGGTTATATGATGTTAACGATGTAACCGATGAAGAGTTTCTTGAAAGCATCGACGGCGCATTACAGTCTGTTAATGACGACATAGACGAAGGCGAATTCACAGAAGAAGAAATGGTAGCTGTTAATGCTTATAAAGCTGAATTAAATCAGTTAAAGATAGACTATGTTACCGGCATATACGGTCCTGTACCACACTGGAAACTTGGATTTCCGTCATTAGATCTAGATTCAAAAATTTATTAACAACCACTTTCGATAACTTGTATTTAACAGGTCCTATAAATATCTAGTAATATACACTATTAGACTTTATAGGACCTATCAATGAGCACAACACGATCAAAAGCATTCTTTATGAATGGCGGAGCAGGAAGAGTTATCTGTTCTATTCCTGCTTTAGAAAAATACGCAGAAGAATCTGGTGATAAAGATTTTATTATTGTTTGTGAAGGCGGCACCGAATTCTACAAAGGACACCCCTTACTAGATTCTAAAGCATATGATTCTTGGCAAAAAAATATCTTTCAAGATAAGTTAAAAAACATGGACTTAATAAGTCCAGAACCATACCGTGTATGGGAGTACTTTAATCAAAAATGCAGCCTTGCCCAAGCATTTGATATTGAAATAAACAACGCATCAGTAAGAGAATTGCCTTTACCTAGCTTAATGCTCTCGAGAGAAGAGCAATTATCAGGAAAGAAAATTATTAATGAAGTTAAGACAGCACTTAAAAAAGATAAGACTGTTGTTTTTCAGCCTTTTGGCAGAGGTATCGGCGACCAAAACGGCATATTATCTGATCCGTCGGGACGAAGTGTAGAACACGATTCGGTTATTAATTTAATTCAAAAACTTCAAAAAGACGATTGGGGTGTTATATTAATGAGCGAGTTAAAGATAGACACTAAACAAACAGAATTACAAGAAGATATAGCACAGCCTGAAGGAGCAACGTTGAGAGACTGGGCTGCAATAATTGCTGGAGCAGATTTATTTCTTGGATGCGATAGTGTAGGTCAGCATATATCGCATTCGCTAGGTGTTCCTACAGTTTCAATTTTAGGATCAACTTATCCTATTAACGTATCATATCCGGAAACTGACAGATTTAAAGTTATTGATTTAGGAGAAGGTGGAAGACAATATTCGCCAATTCGAATTGTACAAGACGAATCAGTTGACCGAGCAAATGAACGTCTTATGTACATGACTCCTGAAATTGAAGACTTTGTGATCGAAGAAATTAAAAACTTGTATAAAACTACAAAGCCTTCTACAGCTAAACTATTACTCAAGTAGGATTATTATGAAAACTAAAAAAACAGGCTGGATCGCAGCAATTACACGAGGACATAACTCAGGAGTTTGTCTCCTTAAAGATGGTAAAATTGTATTTGCTATAGAAGAAGAGCGTATTAGCAGACACAAATATGACGGTGGCCCGCTCGCTGCTATGATTAAAATTCTCGATTATACAGATAAAATAGATTATTTAATGATAGCACATACACAGGCTTTAGAAGGAACAGCTGGCCGCATAGACTTCACAGGTGACGATGTCTATACTGGCCTTGCTAGAAAATTAGGTTTAATTGATCGAAATGCTGATATTTACAATCATCCACAAGTTGTTGATTTAAGTAGTGTTCATCACAAGTTACATGCAGCATGTGCGTTTTATCGTTCTGGATTTGATAGTGCAACTTCTGTAATTGTTGACGGAGCAGGCACATTTATTAGTTTAAATATTGGCGGGGTTGACGAAACTGTTTGGGAATTAGAGTCTATTTTTAACTGCGAATATCCTGCAGAGATCAATACAGTGTACAAACATTTAGGAGGTCGAGGACCGTTTGTAAGTGCTAGAATTCCAGATCAAGATGCCGCAAGAGAGATGGAAGACGGTACTTACGAATTAGTACTCGACGATACTGCGGGTATTACAAAAGCGTACGAAGCTGTAACACAGTACTGCGGATGGCAGCCTATCGAAGCAGGTAAGACTATGGGTCTGTTTCCTTACGGTAAACCTAATGATTCTATTCCTCCAATATATACTGACGGCAACGGTGGCTCCTGGACAACTAGTGACAGGAACATAATTGTCCCTACGTATCCTAATGGTGCACTAGTTAACGAAGGTAGATACGAATATTTAGATACCGACATGGATTCTACAGAATCGGATATTACTAAACATCAGAACAGACGAGACATGGCATATGCAGTACAAACGCAAAGTCAAGAACAGGTTGCTAGACTAATAGAAAAAGCAGTCGAAACAACAGGAAATAAAAATGTAGTGTTATCAGGCGGATATGCACTTAACTGTGTAGCAAACTATTTTTACCTCGAAAGGCTTAAAGACCTCGGTATTAACTTATATGTTGAACCGATTAGTTCTGATGCAGGAACATCGATCGGCGCAGCATTATTAGGATATTATTCACTAGAAGGCGTAACGGAAAGAGTGTATCAGGACGACACATTATATTTAGGTCCTAAAACAACATACACTGACATTCAAATTAACGAAGCAGTAGAAAAGTATGAAGGCGAAATACAAGATAACGTAACTAATGCAGATGTTATTAACTTAATAACAAATAAGAATATTGTAACAGTATTTCAAGGTAGCTCAGAAGCAGGACCTCGTGCATTAGGTAACAGAAGTATCATGTATGACCCTACAGACCCTAATGGTAAAGACTTTGTTAACCAAGTAAAGCGTAGAGAATACTTTCGTCCGTTTGCAGGGTCAATTCTTGCAGAACACGCACACGAATGGTTTGACATGCGCGGATTAGAAGAATCACCTCATATGATGTATGCTATGAATTGTCAAGAAGGCGTAGCAGAAAAGATTCCAAGTATTATTCACGTAGACGGTACGTGTCGAATTCAAACTGTTACTAGAGAGCAGAATCCGCACTATTATGATCTAATTAACGAGTTTTATAAGAAAACTGGCGTTCCGATTATCTTTAATACAAGTTTTAATTTAGGTGGCGAACCTCTTGTAGAAACACTTGACGATGCTGTTAGAACGTTGTATAGTAGTGATATAGAATTCTTGTACTTGCCGGAGCATGGAAAACTAATAACAGTTAAAAATTTGTAAATCAATGCATAATAAAAGTTCGTTAGACAATTTAGAAACTTGGATAGAAAACTGGATACATCGTTTAAACAGCCGATATATTGATCCTAACGGACAAAAGTGTCCATATGCTAAGTCTGTATTAGACAACAATCGTTTAAAAATTGTTAAGATGCTAAATGCAGCACCAATCGACTTTTGGTCAAAAATAACTGTTGAGGCAGATAATCTTAACGATGATATTGACGTTATTGTTGTTGCTACAGAAGCAAATAAAGAATTGTACGGGCATTATTTTGTTACTAACGGAGGAGTTGATGCTTTAAATTGTGCATTTAATGTGCAAAATAAAGATGTTTGGTTATTGTCAGCAACTAATGATTTATACACAGTTGTTTTTATTCAGAGAATAACTGACATAGACGATGCAAGTAAATCTTTAGAACAAGATACTAATTATTATAACAAAATGACTTCAGAATACTTTGATAGATTTATTTTACAAAGACGAATATTAAGAGAACGTTTGAACTAGAAGGAATAGGTAATGATATATCAAACAACAATTGGCTTAGACAGAGACGGAACTATCAATAAAGACATTGGTACATATGTAACTAGTCCTAAAGATTTTATACCTATTCCAGGAAGTTTAGAAGCAGTTGCTATGATCCGTGACAAAGGATACAATGTTGTAATTCTTACTAATCAAGCAGGGATTATGAAAAATATTATGACGGCTGAACAAGTTGACGAAGTAAACGATCATATGATGGAATTACTAGGTGAAGTTGGTTGTCGATCTATTAACGGGTTATACTATAGCACTACTAATCTTAAAGAAGATATATACGCTAAACCTAATGTAGGAATGTTTAAAAAAGCTGAAAAAGAATTAGGCTTGAGATTTAAGAATGGATATTATGTAGGAGATAAAATCTCAGATCTAAAATGTGCAATTAAAACTAAATCAACACCGGTTCTTGTTAAATCAGGTTACGGAAACGAAACGTTAACTAAATTAAATACTTTTGCAAATCGTCCTCTCAAGAAAAAGACCCAAGTGTTTAATAACCTTTGGGCCTTTGCTGAATCATTACCTACTGCGTCAAAATAATACTATTTTGATTGTTGCTTATCGGCAATTTGACTATCACCTGGACCGATGCGATAATTATCTTCTACACTATCAGGTGTACTAACTTCTGTAACACTACCTTCTTTAGACAAGCAAACTAATTGATGAGGTTGCAACGGCGGATTGCGCCATACATCGCCTTCTTTAAGATCCTTTTCAAACATCATACTATTTGATGTATCAATATAACGAACTTTAAATTTACCTGCATTTACAAACCAAGTCTCATCTTTTTCTTTGTGAAAGTGCATACTTGTAGTTGCGCCTTCTCTAGTAAATGCCATAATTTTACCACAGTACTTGTCATTTGTTGCCCAAATCATTTCGTACCCCCATCCTTTTTGATCGACGCCTGTTTTCCTAGTTGGTTGATTCATTTACGTGTTCCTTTACTGATGTAAAATTTATATTTGTAACAGTACTTAATTTATTTGTATCTGCACAAGTGTATTCTTGATACTGGCTTTTTAATTGTTCTGGCATTGGAATTTCTACAATTTTAGCATTATGTTTTTCAGCAATTGTTTCTGCTACTTCTTTAAAACTAGTTGCTACACCAGACCCTACATTATATAATCCAGGTGTTTTATTTTCAAATAATTGCTGATGCACTTCGCATACATCGCCTACAAATACAAAATCTCGCAAGTATTTGTCGCTATTTTCAAACAATTTAATTCTACCAGATTTAGTTGCTTGTTCGGTAAATTTAGTAATAGGACTTGCTTGATTGCCTTTATGTTCTTCTAAAGGTCCGTAAACGTTAAAGTAACGTAGGCCCTGCACAACAATGTTATGTCGAGATAATCCCCAGACCCATCGATCAAACAAGTATTTGCTCCATGCATACGGACTTTGCGGTTGCTTAGGTGAATCCTCATTAAACTCTGTATTTGTTCCGTATACACTTGCGCTTGACGCATATTGTAGATTAACACCTTTAGAATTACATTCATTAAACAGCCATTTACTAAATTCATAGTTTTGTAACATAACTTTATCTACGTCTGTTTCAGTAGTGCTACTAATAGCACCTGTATGAATAACCCAATCAAACCCTTCTACTTCTGGTAAACTATCTTCCTGCCATTCGTAGCCGAACAAATCGTGTTCGTTTTGCAAATACAATGTTAGATTTTGTCCAATAAACCCTTTATGTCCTGTAATTAATATTTTCATTTACTTGCCTCTATAATCTGTGTTGTTGAATACCCTTTAACTGTCGGTACTAAATGTACATCTGCTAAATCGTGTCCAACAACCGTTTCTACTGTATAGTCACCGCCTTTTACAATTAGATGCGGCCTTAATTCTTTAATTAATTCGTACGGTGTATCTTCGTCAAATACAACTACTTCGTCTACCCACGGTAATATTTCTAATTGACTAATGCGTTTCATTTGATCGTTAATAGGGCGTGTTTCGCCTTTGAGACGTTTAACGCTTGCATCTGAATTGACACCTACAATTAGTTTTTTACCGAGTGTTTTTGCTTCTGCTAAGAGCTCAAAATGACCCTTGTGTAGTATATCAAACACTCCGTTAGTAAACACTACACGATCTTCTAAGTCGCTTATAGCAAGCTTATATGTGCCTACATGTGTAACAGCTTCCGTAGAACCCTTAATAGCAAGTTCGATACAATGTTTATAATTATAACCTTTTGTAAGTCCATATACAAATGCTGCTAAAAAACAGTCTCCAGCGCCTGTAACATCGTTTACTTCTACAGCGTCAACTGGTATATCATATACTACATTTTCTATATTAGCAACTACATTAGCGCCAGCATTAGTTGTAATGATATTATCTTGCCAGTTAGTAAATCCAAAGTCTCCAAACTCTTTGTGGTTGGGTTTTACAAGCCAAGCACCTTTGTAGTGATTTGCATGTTCTTTAGGATCTACAATTACTTTACACCCAAACATGTTTAGATGTTTGATAATTTCAACACTTTCGTCCAGTGTGCCTTTATTATAGTCACTTAGAATAACATAATCATACTCGTCAAAATCTTGTGATAAAATATATGTAAGAAACGCATTACCATCTGCAATATAATCATCATCAATGCGTGTAACATAATGCCCGTCACATATTACTCTAGTCTTTACACTAGCTTTATCAAAGAAGTCAATAAGTTTAACATCTACATCTAAACTTTTAAGATTTTCGTATACAAGTCCGGCACCGCCGAGTGTTTCAACTTCACGTTTGTATGTAATTACCGGAACAGGAGCCTCAGGACTTATCCGAGTGCTCGTACCGTAAATATATTTGTCGATTATTATGTCGCCGAGAACTAATACTTTCATCTTTATATGATACTACATTAATTGTAATTAGTCAAGTAAATTAATCACCTCAATAACTGTTTTAAGTTTGGTAATATTACTTTTTCTATTGAGGGTGTTTTGTAAGCCTTGATGTAAGGGCTTAGGCCATTTACCGAAAGATACCCAGGCAAAACCGTTATGTTCGTCGTTGAGCTGAGGAGTGAAAGTTTCATCTACAACGCATAGATAAGTATGGAATTGAAATTTACTATCATTACTGATAAATGTTTCAAGTGGAATAGTTTTCTTTATATCAATGTGTCCAACTTCTTCGTTAATTTCTCTGCGTAATCCTTCCCAAGGAGTTTCGCAGTCTTCATTAGTGCCACCTACTAATCCCCAAACGTTATTACGTTTGCCATTAGCACGATGTAGAAATAAAAACATTTTAGATTTTAGCGAGTAAACTAACGCACCGCTACAGATAATATCTTTCATACTAATAATTATCTTAGTATGCTATACGCCATGTTCCATTTGGATATTCTCCTTCATAAGAAAGTATCCAGTAATCGCCTGTCCATTTATATTGAGTTTGTGTGTTTATATTAGTAACAAACATCTCATTAGGTTGGTTACTTGCGTCAAATACAATATGCCAGTTTAATCCGTCCCATTCAATAATATCATTTTCGCTAGCAATAAAATTGCTGTTATCGGAATTTTTCCAGGCTTCTGCGCCCTCAGTGTTATCTGCATCACCGATATTACCTAATAATAATAGTCGAGTGTTGCTTGAAGAATCTTGTGTAGTTCTTGGATCGAATCTTGTAGGATCTATAATAAAATCTACATATGTTGCATCACCACTTGGGCCTGTAATTACGCTATCAGCTGGCAATGTTTCTGGGTCTGGAGAATTTAGTATTAATCTCGTTTCGTCTGTTGTATCTATACTATCAATAACAAATACAATTTCTAAATCATTTGCTCGTTGCAATCGTAATTGTGTAATGCCCGGTTCAAATAATTCAGGCTGCGCAATAAACCAACCAGTCCATTTGTCTTTACCAACGACACCATTTTTAACTAATCTAGCTATACCGTCAACGACTTCTAGATCATAATCTTGATAACTAGTAACAATTAATGCACTTTCATTAGTAAGTGATGCATCTGGTTGACTATTAACTTTCTCAGTTTCGTTGTTGACTTTAATTTTTTGTTGTACTAAACTCTGTGCATATGCATCTTCGTCAATATTAACTTCTAATCCATTGTCGGCAAACATTGCTGTGATAATCTTTGTAATTACACCTAGTTTTTTAACTTTAGCAGGAGGACTAATAAAGATTGGAGTATTTAGAGTTAATGACGCAACATCAATTTCACTTTCAGTGCCAGTAGGTATACTTCTACTACTAAAATTAATATTTTCGATATTTACTACACTTAGACTTGTCCAATCGATATAGTTGTCTGTAGTTTGTATTTCTAAACTAGGATTAAACAACATAAAAATTTGTTCAAGTATTTGTAGCTTTTGATCTGTATTAGTTGTCCAAATATCTATGTTAACAGTTAGTTTATACGGTGTAGGCATTATACGTTCTACAGTATAATTTTTGCCTGCCTTATTTAAATACTCGTTACCGTCTGCATCGTATGCACGCTCTCTTATATTCATTTTATTAACATAACTTGAATCTGATAAACGGGCAGTATCCATTTCTAAACCAGTAATATAAATAGCCATTCTCGGAGCACTTGGTATTTTATTTTCCGAGTTGTCTCTTAAAATACTACCAACTTGTCTAGTTAAATCACCGTAAGTTACCGGAACTTGTACGAGACTTCCTTTACCGTCTTTGTAACTAAATTGTCCAAACAGTCTTACTATTTGTGTAAGATACCTGCGTATTTGTCCGTCATAAAAATGTTGCATTAGTTGTCCGCCTTGGGTCTAAGTGCTTTTGATAATGCCTGTTTTTCTGCAACTTGTTCGTCGCCAATAATATTAGTATTAGTATTATTAATAAAGTTTCCACGCTGTGTGTTTGTATCATCGTCACCGTAAACGAATGCACGTTTTACATCATAAACTTTATTCCATTTATTATTTTTAAATTGAAATAGCCTGTTCGGTAAAAAATCTGTTCTTAAGAAATAATCATTAGTTTCTGGAGCACCTGGAAATTGTACACCAAAACCAAATGTGTCACCGTTAGGCGTAAATGAATCGCCTATAATATAACCTTGATATCCAACCCGATCGGGAGGAGCCATTGCTGATAAACCGTCAGTGTCTTTGCTTGCTGTTAATTCTACGATTCCGTCTTCGTCAGTAGTTAACGAAAAGTAATGAGATACATCATACCCACTTTTCTGTACTTCTGTAGTAGCTTCTGAAATTACAGCATTATTAAGCTGCATCTCTCTTTCGTAAGTAGATAAAATATCTCTTAGAGTGTCTCCGCCCGGATCTTCTTCGCTTGCAGGCAAGTCTAAAATTTCTTTGTATTCTTGACCGTCGTATATTTGTTTTAGTTTTAAACGATATAAATGTGGATACCATGTGTGACTAAATCCTTCAGCAGCACGATTAATATCTTCAACAACATAAAATCTTTTTAAAGCAACTGATGCATCATTCTCTGCATATTCGTCAATAAGATGAGGCAACTCAAATACATCGCCAGGCATTATTTTCCTGCCAATGGTCTTTACGCTACTACGAATGTGTATGGTCATAAACAATGTATCATTACTTAAGAACAATCCAAATTGACTTAAATCAAAATCTTGATCTTGTACATTATAAATGCCCCTCATTCTGTAAATATCAGGGTCGTATGTTCTGTCTCTATTTTCAAGAAACATTACATCTTGTATTTGAGTATGATCTTTTACTGTTGTGCCGTCGTCTGTGCCTATGTATTTGTATACATGTAGGTCAGTACCGCCAATAGTAAACATTTCTAGAATTTGTTTGTCTAGAAATTCGTAATCATTACCGCGTTCTGGTTTGTATAAGCTTAGGCGTGGAATAGCTATTCTCCTATTGTTATACATATTTATCGTTCACGATAAATACTATTGGAGAACTTCTATGGCAATTACACAAAAACAAGAAATATTTGATTACGTTACTGCATTTTTAGGCGGAGGCATGGTGGATGTTGAATTAGATCCAATACATTACGAAACAGCCCTTGCAAAAGCTCTTTCAAAATTTAGACAACGTTCAGATAACTCGGTTGAAGAGTCGTATGTGTTTTTAGAAACAAGTGAAGATCAAAATGAATATACTCTTCCAAAAGAGGTTATAGAAGTTCGTAAAATATTCCGTAGAAGCATTGGGTCGCGCACAGGCGGCGGCGATGGCGGAACGATGTTCGAACCGTTTAATATGGCATACACAAATACATACTTGTTATCGGGTAGTAATATGGGCGGACTTGCAACGTATGATATGTTTAGTCAATATCAAGAACTAGTAGGCAGAATGTTTGGTTCATTTATTGAATTTAAATGGAATAGTGCTACTAAAAAAATAACACTACTACAGCGTCCAAGAACAAACGAAAATCTTTTGCTAATGTGTTACAATTATAGACCCGACGAACAACTACTTGTTGACTATCAAGCACAGCAGTGGATTAAAGATTATACCCTTGCAAGTTGCAAATATATGCTAGGCGAAGCACGTAGTAAGTTTGCTACAATTGCTGGACCACAAGGCGGATCTACTCTCAACGGTAACGATCTTAAAAACGAAGCAATGCAAGAAATGGAAAAACTTGAACAAGATGTTATTCAACAAGTTGCAGGCGGAGTAGGTTACGGATTTACTATTGGCTAACTCATTGAAATCATTGAAGAAAAATAATCCAATGATTTCAAAGACTTAAAAAACACCAACGTTAGCGCCAACATTTTGTTATATTGTAAATACAATATAACACGGAGGTACATAATGTGTAGTCCATTTGTGCGCAAAGAAGCCAATCGACTTAACTGGTTAGTCAAAGGCCAATTAATTGACAGAAGCGAATCAGATGCTACTGTTGAAAAATTATACGATTCATATTTTAAAAGACTTTGGAATAATACTGAAAGAGCAGAATATGGTGCTATAGGATTTGAAGCAGCATACAAGGCTCGAGAAGCTGAACTATTATCTGAAGAAATGACATATGTTGCTAATCTAGGATACAATTAAGGTTGACAAATATATATTTTCTGTTATAATTGTATAATTATAGGAGAACAATATGAAACTAAAACTACTAGTCATTGGACACGGCAGACACGGTAAAGATACGGTGTGTGAAATTCTCCGTGATAAGTATGGTTATAGTTTTGAAAGCAGCAGCAAGTTCTGTAGTAAATTGTTTATCTATAATGATCTAAAAGACAAGTACAGATACATCGACGAAGAACAGTGCTATGCTGATAGACATAACCATCGTCAAGAATGGTATGAAGCTATTTGTGATTACAATGTACCTGATGCTGGCACACTTGGTAGAGAAATATTCAAAGCACATGATATCTACTGCGGCTTACGTAACAAGCGTGAATTTAATGCAATGAAGAATACTGGAGTTTTTGATAAAGCTATTTGGGTAGATCGTAGTGATCATCTTCCTCCTGAAAGCAAAAACTCTATGAGCTTAGAGCAATGGATGGCAGATTATACTATTGACAACAACGGAACACTCGAAGAATTGGAATTTAACTTAGCTCAACTTATTGAACACATTGATCCTTACAGTGCATCAGAAGTCGGGGATTAAGTCTCCCTGTTTCCACTTCACACCACTTTTTTGAATTATTCGTTGACAGTTAGCACATATAGTTTTTAAATTACTGAAACGACAGTTGTCTAAATTACCGTCAACATGAAACACATTAAACTGTTCAGAATGATTTGACTTATAGCCACATTTCTCACAAGTGTCTTTTTTCTCATAACCTTTTTGTTTCCATTTAGGAATACCGTGACCGATACCGTTACGTGAACAACGCTCACATAGCTTTCGATAATATATTTTGCCGTTTTTTTTATAATTTATAGCAGCTGGACGGTGGCCGCACTTGCATAATGGTCTCATACTGTATTTACCTCACCTTTCCGGCCCCTTTTTCAGAGGTATTACTGCTATGATTTTTAGAGTAGATGCTAAATACAAGTAATACAAATACATCCAACAGGGAGATAAACATGGCATTAGTATCACCAGGTGTACAGGTTAGCGTAATAGACGAAAGTTTTTACACACCGGCAGAACCAGGCACCGTACCAGTAATTTTTGTTGCATCGCAAGAAAACAAACTAAATGCTTCGGGCACAGGCACAGCAGTAGGAACGCTAGCAGCAAATGCTGGTAAGCCATACTTGTTAACATCACAACGTGACCTAGCTGAAACATTTGGCGATCCACTTTTCCAAACAGACGCAAGCAACAACGCAATTCATGGCTCAGAACTTAACGAATACGGGCTACACGCTGCATATTCATATTTAGGCGTAAGTAACAGAGCATGGGTTGTTAGAGCCGACTTAGACTTAGGACAGCTTGTTCCGAGAGTAGATGTACCAACAGCAGATCCTGATGCAGGAACTTATTGGTTAGATACTACAGCTTCAGTGTATGGCATCCAAGAATGGAATAATGCACCTGAGTCAGTAACACGCGGACAGACGTTTACTAACAAAATTCCACTTGTTATTACAGACGAGACATTAGTACAAGACTTTGATAACGCAAATTATACTCCAAAAGGTTCAGTAGGAGCAGTAGGCGACTACGCTGTAGTTTCTGTAACTACACTAAAAACTATTTGGTATAGAGCTACAACTGGTTGGGTAGAATTAGGAACCGACGCTTGGAAAGAAACAATTCCAAGTGTAGTAAGTTCTAAAATTGGCGCTACATTTGGTGAAGATTCGTCAGAACAAGGCTCAAGTACATTTGTACTTAATGGCACTGTAGTTACTGTTACTACCGGCGATACTATTGCAGACATTGTTACTACTATTAATAACTTAGTAATTTCGGGCGTAACTGCTACTGAATTAAATGGTGAACTAGCACTTTATAATGACGGAGTTAATGTTGATAGATTAACATTTGCAGCAGGTACTAACGCAGACACAGCAGTACTTGATTTTTTAGCTATTGATGCAGAAGAATATTTACTTCCAGCTGTACAGATTAGCAAGCACACACAAATTCCAGATACATATAAAAGTAGCACTAGTTACAATGGACGTCCTACAGGAAGTGTATGGTTAAAAACTACAACACCAAATGCAGGAGCACGTTGGAGAGTCAAGATTTGGAATGACGAAACAAAACTTTGGGATTCTGTTGATGCACCAATTTACGATTCTGCACAATCAGCTTTAGTTGAATTAGATAGAACGGGCGGCGGAGCAAACTTAGCAATTGGCGATTTATATGTTCTAAGCAATGTTGCTAACGACGACGATCCACTAGGAACATTTAAAATCTTTAAAAGAGCGTCAGTTGGATCAACTACTATTACAACATCTGACATTACGCTAGCAAACTTTCCAGATGGTAACGCATTTGAATTAGTTATTGAGTCATCGACTCCAGGTTCTGCTACTTTTAGTAGTGATGTATCTGGCTTAATTCAGTTTACAGGACAAGGCGCCGCTGCAGATACTGCAACTAGTATTGCAAGTGCAATTACAAGTGCAAATATCCCGTACATTAGTGCAAGCGTTAGCGGAAGTAAAGTTATAATTACTCACAGCCAAGGCGGTGAAATTCGATTAACTGATACCATTTCTAGTTCTACTCCTGCACTAACAGCATTAGGCATTTCACCATATGTTATGTCAAGTGGAGCAGGAACACGTTTTGTATCATACGAACCTGGCACATCTAGCGACACAACGCCGCAACAATTACGTGCAAGCAATTGGGAAGTACTAAACCACAAAGCATCACCAAACGCACCGACTGAAACAGCCGAGCAGGGTGCATTATGGTATAATTCAATTGTTGACGAAGTTGACATTATGGTTAATAATGGCAGTATTTGGGTAGGTTATAAAGATTCAACAAGTCCTGCTTATAATGCAGTAAACGGTACAGATACTAACGGTCCAATCGTAAGTGCAAGTCGACCAACAAAACAAACAGACGGTACAGATCTTGTAGCAGGTGATTTATGGATTGATACTTCGGATTTAGATAATTATCCTGTAATTTACAAATACAAAGGCCCAATACTAGATCGTTGGGACTTAATTGACAACAGTGATCAAACAACTGAAAATGGTATTGTATTTGCTGATGCACGATATGGTTCAACAGGAGCAACAGGAGCAACAGCAGCAAAAATTAGTACTTTACTTACAACTAACTATGTAGACTCAGATTGTCCAGATCCTGCATTATATCCAAAAGGCACATTGCTGTTTAACACTCGCAGAAGCGGATTTAATGTTAAGCGTTACGAAGTTAATTATATTGACAATACTGATGTTAACGTAAGATTCGGCGACGAATCAATGGCTAACTATGCACGTAACCGTTGGGTTACTGAAAGTGCTAACCAAGAAGACGGTGCAGGAACATTTGGGCGTAAAGCACAAAGAAAAGTTGTTGTACAAAAACTACAAGCAATTGTCAATTCAAACGATGAAATTCGTAATGAAGATGCACGTAGATTTAACTTAATTGCATGTCCAGGATATTCAGAACTTATTGGCGAAATGGTTATATTAAACGCTGACAGAGGACTAACAGGATTTGTTGTTGGTGATAGTCCAGCAAGGCTAACACCAGATGCAACTAGCTTGAACAATTGGGCAACTAACGTTCGTGTTGCAGTAGAAGACAACGAAAACGGTCTAGTTACTAATGACGAATATCTAGGTATGTTTTATCCATGGGGATTTACAAGCGACAACTTTGGCAACAACGTTGTAGTTCCACCAAGTCACATGATGTTACGTACTATTGCACTAAGTGATCAAGTTAGCTATCCATGGTTTGCACCAGCAGGTACAAGACGTGGCGGAGTTAACAATGCAAGTTCAACAGGCTATATTAATAGCGAAGGCGAATTTGTAAGTGTAGCACTTAACGAAGGACAAAGAGATACATTATATGCACAAGGCGTTAACCCAATTACGTTTATTACAGGTGCAGGACTTGTTAACTTTGGACAGAAAACTCGTGCAAGAGGAGCAAGCTCGCTAGACAGAATTAACGTTGCACGTTTGGTAATTTACTTACGTTCACAACTTAATCAGCTTGCTAAACCATATATCTTTGAACCTAATGATAAAATCACTAGAGACGAGATGAAACAGCAAGTAGAAAGTTTACTGCTAGAACTTGTTGGGCAGAGAGCACTTTATGACTTCCTAGTAGTGTGTGACGAAACAAACAACACACCTGCAAGAGTTGATCGTAACGAGCTTTATGTAGACATTGCCATTGAACCAGTTAAGTCAATTGAATTTATTTACATTCCATTAAGACTTAAGAATACTGGCGAGATAGGTGGAACAGCAGGATGATAAATACTATTGAACTAGGAGCAAACTAAATGGCAATCTCATCATTATCAAAAATAACAGTTCCTTTAGCTAGCGGCGATTCTGCTGCTAGCCAAGGCTTGTTGATGCCGAAGCTCCAGTATCGCTTTCGAGTGTCGCTGGAAAACTTTGGTGTGTCAACACCAACAACGGAACTAACAAAACAAGTTGTAGACGTTACACGTCCGACGGTTGCATTCGAACCGATGGAAATACATGCATACAACTCAAAAGCATACTTAGCAGGCAAGCATACTTGGTCACCAATTACACTTAACTTACGTGAAGATGTAAACAATGCAGTACAAAAACTTGTAGGCGAACAGCTACAGAAGCAATTCGACTTTATGGAACAATCAAGTCCAGTATCTGGTCAAGATTATAAGTTTGTAACACGTATTGAAATCTTAGACGGTGGCAATGGCGTATACGAACCAAACGTACTTGAAACATTTGAATTATATGGTTGCTTTATTACAAATGCAAACTATAACTCACTTGCTTATCAAAACAATGAACCAGTAACTGTTACATTAGAAATCCAATATGATAACGCAGTGCAAACTGATTCATCAGGTGGTATTGGAGTAAGTGTACCAAGAGGCAACGGCAGTTTAATTACTGGCGGCGGCTCGTAAGAGTAATTAACAAACTAACAAAAAGGAGCCTTAGGGCTCCTTTTTTATTATCTACGCACATTATATTATTGGATAAATATTTGTATGACTACTAATGCATATTCAGATAATTTAAACGCAAATCGAGATTCTGTAACTCTACGAGATTACAATCATGCTCAGCGTCTTTATCTAAATAATAATCTTAAATTTACACCTAAAACTAAGTTTCTTTATCATACATTTTTTGCACTAGATCCTAGTGTAGGCGATATAGTTCAATCTTTAACTGAAAAATACGGTATTGAAATTGGCATGTTAGTTAAAAGTGCCGACTTGCCTAAGTTTACAGCTAATGTAGAAACTAAAAACAAATATAATCGTAAAAAGAATATACAAACTAACATTGTTTACGATCCTATTACTATAACCTTTCATGATGATAATCATGGTGTAACTACTGCTTTATTAGAAGCATATTATAGATTTTATTATGCAGACGCTTGGTATGGCGATACTCCGGGTGCTTATAGCAAACTAGATGGTGATACAACATATAAAGGTTCTGCTAGAAATCAATACAGGTATGGTTTAGATAATAATCTCAGTGTTCCGTTTTTTAGAAACATACAGATAAGTCAAATGGCTAGGTCTTTGTATACAACTTATACCTTAGTAAATCCTATTATTACTAACTGGCAACATGATTCTGTAGATAGCGAAGGCGGATCAACTTTCATGCAAAATACTATTACAGTACAATACGAAGCAGTGCATTATGATAGAGGAACTGTTGAAGTTGGGTCTGACGGAAATCCTGTAGGGTACGGAACTGTGTTCTATGACACTAGACCTAGTCCAATTGCAGTTACAGATCCAGAATCTTTGAGTACTGATATTAATGTAACTGATAACAGATCTAGTAGCAACAATGTAGAGTTTAATGATAACTTACCATTACAGAGCGCAAACTCATTGTTTAGTAATCTTAATAGGTCGACAGAGCAAGCAAGCGAAGTTGTTGGAGGATTAGACAATATTTCTATACCTATAAACGGTTCAGGAACACAACAAATTACACAATCTGTGCCGTCAACGGCAACTACAAGTAATAACACGTCTACTAGTTTATATCTATATAAAGATGATTTACAAAATAATTTTAAAAAATTAGACTTGTTAGCATTACAATTATTTAAAGATCAGTTCTTGCAAAATGGCGGTTCTGGCATAAACAACTTATTTAACGCTTGGGATACTCTTCCAGAAACACAAAAAGAAGAGTATAGAAAACAAATATTAGAAGGTGCATTATGAGCAGTTTACCTATTCCAAATATATCAAAGAGATCAGATCAAGGCGTACAGCTATTTTTTGACACGTATTATAATAAGCCTATCAATTTTGCTGATAACGACTTAACAGCAATTATATCATTTTTTGAATCAAGAGGGTTTGACAACAGTGCTGCGGTTTCGGTTAGTACTGCTTTGCTATCTCAATCAAAAGCAGAAAAGATTCCAGTTTTTAAATTAATCGATACCTTAAAGACATACACAGGAATACAACTAAGCAGTATAGTTGCTGAAATTTTAAATTATAATAGACGTCGAACAAGTGCTGTTGGATTTAAACGAGTGAGAAATGTTTCGACAATTGAATCTCGAAATATTATCACAGATTAATTTTACGTTAATATGTCTAGGTTTGCACAAGGAAAATTTACATTAAAAAATCCTGCCAAATATGTAGGAAATAAAACTCCTACATATCGAAGTAGCTGGGAATTTACCTTTATGAAGTTCTGTGACGAGCATCCGAGTATCGAGCAATGGGCAAGTGAAGCAATTCGTATTCCTTACAGAAATCCATTAACAGGTAAGCAAACTATATACGTGCCAGATTTCTTTATTACATACGGTGATAAGACTGGTAAACAGCGTGTAGAACTGATCGAAGTCAAACCTGCAAATCAAACTATAAAAGAAAAATTAGGCAAGAGCCGAGCTAATCAAGCACATTGGATAGTTAATCAAGCTAAGTGGGAAGCAGCAAGAATCTGGTGTAAACAGAAGGGCATTTTTTTTAGAGTTATAAATGAAGGTGATATGTTTCACCAAGGTAGCCGCAGACGATAAATAATAGTAGCATATAATGGAAAGTTACTATGACTAAAAAATTAGAAGATATTTTAAACTTGCCTGAATCTAAAGATATTATAGACAAAGCAGAGAAACAAGAAGAAGATCAAAAAGCGCATGAAATAGAGCGCCAAGACGACACTCTGCGTGATATAGCCGAGTTTGATAAAATTACCGCAGCTTTGCCTCAAGTAAAAGGCTTAGGTGAAATGGCTGATAAAGAGCTTAATGAAGTTGCAGAAAAAGCAATGTCAGCATATGATGATTTAATGGACCTAGGCATGAATGTAGAAAGTCGTTATGCTAGTAGAGTGTTTGAAGTCGCCGGAGGAATGCTAAAGACGTCATTAGATGCTAAAGTAGCCAAACTAGACAAGAAATTAAAAATGGTAGATCTACAACTTAAAAAACAAAAGATGGACAGTAACGGCAAAGGCCCGGGTGACGGTGGTTTTACTGAAGGGCAGGGCTATGTTGTCACTGACAGAAACAGTCTATTAGAGAAGCTTAAAGGCTTAGATAAAGATAAATAATATATAATAGGACAATTGACATGCGCAAATTTACAGAAATATTAATAGAATCTAAAAAGGTTTATGAATTTAAAATAGGCATTGCTGGCGAGCTACCAGATAGTTGCGAACAAACTATGCGTTCTGCGCTTGAAAAGTTTCAAATAGACAATATGTCTGCAGGCAAAAAAACACCGATACAAGAACGTCCTTTAGATTTTCCACAGCTACAAAACATGGAAGTTACATACTTTGAAGTTGCTGTTAATTATCCTACAACTACTCAAATACTACAAGAATATTTAGGAAAATGCTGCGGCATTGATCAAAGCTATATTATTGTACGTAAACCCGGCGAACCGCAAGAACAGTATCAGCAAGAACCAGAACAAACAGAATATGATGTTCTTTTAACTAAAGAAGACTTAGGTGGCGAAAGTGCTCAAGAATCGGTTGCAGGTAATAGAGTAATGGACTTACTTAAAGAACTGGAAGTTGCACGCAAAGAACGCTCAACTGACTATGTTGGCGATGTGCCTACCGGTGAAGGTAAAGATATAGATAATAAGGAAAACAGCAAAAGTGCTGTAGGGAGTTAATAATGAGCAACAGCATGTTAGACATATTAAAGAACTTTGAAGATGCAAATAATGGCAAGACCTCAGGTGCAGGTGCATCAAGTTCTAATGAAATGAAAAAGATTTTAGAATCATTCCAATCAGTTGAAGAGTGCGGAATGGAAGAAACACCGATGCAATCACCGATACAACAAGGACAACCAGGACAACCAGTAACTGTAAGCATTACTGCATCTGGTAAAGATAATGTATCGGATTTAATTGCAATGATACAGCAATCAGCTGGAATTAAGCAGCCGGGCACAGAAATTGTAGCAGCAGAACCACATCAAGATATGGATATGGCTAAGATGAAAGCAGCTATTATGCCAACTGAGGAAGCCGAAGAAGTTGACGAATGGGAAAATACTCCTATGGACACAGACGGCGATCCAGAATATTCCGATCATCATACATTAACTAAAGACTTAGCAGGCGGCCTTAATAGAGAAAAGAAATCTTATAAAGCAGCACAGCCTGGTGACAATGCAATGGCAGTTGAGTCAATTAAAGAACAGTTACTACGTGCTTTAGCAGAAAAGAAAAGCTGTTCGTCAAAGCGTACAAGTGCTAAAGAAGGCAGTTACGCAAATGATGCGCAACGCAAAGCTGTACATGCAGCTAAAGGCAAGAAAAAAAAGTAATTCCT
>Ga0233432_10000115_pt1 | contig 71544 bp, 65 predicted proteins | sample SI_122_August201_6_FD_179870 | JGI IMG/M metagenome (GOLD analysis project Ga0233432, IMG submission 179870) | Seawater microbial communities from Saanich Inlet, British Columbia, Canada - SI_122_August2016_10_MG | ecosystem: Environmental > Aquatic > Marine > Inlet | place: Canada: British... | reverse complement strand
TAAGAACTATTTACTCCGTTCCTTTAAAATTAAAAGTAAAAAAACCCCCAATTTTGCTTGAAGTTAGAGGTGAAATCTATCTGCCCAAGAAAGGTTTTGAAAAAATCAATGACCAAGCTAAATTGAATGATGGTAAGGTTTTTGTTAATCCACGTAATGCTGCAGCAGGAAGCCTAAGGCAGCTAGATTCAAAAATTACTGCATCTAGGCCTCTCGAGATGTCAATTTATAGCCTTGCTAGAATTGAAGGATATCCCACCCCAGATACACATATGGAAACTCTCGAGCTATTAAAAGAATGGGGATTTCTTGTTAATTCAAATTCAATTTTAGTGGAAGGCATTAAGTCATGCGCAAACTATTATCAGAAGATCCTTAATTTACGAAATAGCCTGCCTTATGAAATTGATGGTATTGTATACAAGGTTAATGATCTCAATTACCAAGAACGTCTTGGCTCAATTGCAAAATCACCTCGATGGGCAATTGCAAGAAAGTTTCCAGCCGAAGAAGAAATTACCCAACTAGAGGCAGTTGAGTTTCAAGTAGGTCGAACGGGGTCCATAACCCCTGTGGCAAAACTTAAAGCTATTTTTGTTGGGGGTGTGACCGTTAGTAATGCATCGCTTCATAATCAAGATGAAGTGAAAAGGCTAAATATTAGAATTGGTGATTATCTAATAGTTCGTCGAGCTGGAGATGTAATCCCTCAAATCGTAAAAATTATTCCTGAAAGACGGCCGAAAATAACAAAAGAAATAATCTTTCCTAAAAGGTGTCCAGAATGCGACTCTTCTCTTGTCCAAATAGAGGGTGAAGCAGCCATAAGATGCCCTAGCGGCTTATTTTGTTCTGCACAAATGAAGCACGCAATAAAACATTTTGCATCAAGAAAGGCTATGGACATAGATGGATTGGGAGAAAAATTGGTTGATCAGCTCGTTAGTGAAGGCTTAATAGCTTCTATAGTTGATCTTTATCGTCTTAATATTGACCAGATAAGCAATTTAGAAAGAATGGGTAATAAATCAGCTAATAATTTATTAGGTGCGCTAGAAAAATCTAAAAAAACTACTCTACCGCGTTTTCTTTATTCGCTAGGTATTAGAGAAGTTGGCGATGCAACTTCACTCTCATTAGCGAGCTACTTTAAAAGTCTCGATGCAATACAAGTTGCAAAATTAGAAGATCTTGAAGCGGTTCCAGATATAGGGCCTATAGTAGCAGGATTTATAAATAGCTTTTTTTCCCAAGAGGAAAACTTAAAGATCATAAAAGAACTAATTCACTTCGGTATTAATTGGCCTGATCTGTTAGCAGATAAGAATAGAGATTTACCTTTATCAAACCAAATATGGGTTCTTACTGGTGGAATGGAGGTGATGGGCCGTGCCGAGGCAAAGGAAAAACTACAGCTATTAGGCGCAAGAGTTTCAGGTAGCGTCTCATCAAAAACTAATTTTATTGTTGCTGGTGCTGGCGCTGGCTCTAAGCTAAAAAGAGCAAAGGAACTGTCAGTTGAAATTATAGACGAAAGTTCGTTGCTGAGCCTTCTTGAAGAATACGACTTGTTTTAAATTATATTGATGGTTGATTTATCCTAATCTAGAAACAGGTATTAAAAGCTAAGAGGGCTGCTACTACCGATACATTCAGTGACTCTACTCCGCCACTCATTGGAATTTTAATCTGATGTGTACAAAGATTTCTTACGCTTTTAGACACTCCTGTAGTCTCATTTCCCAAAACATACACAACAGGAGATTCGATTTTAAATTCACTAATTGATGTTTCTCCTGCTCCTGACAAGGCGCAAGTTATAACTCCCTTATCCCTTAATCTCGGGATAGCTTCTTCTAAGCTATTACATTTTATCAAAGTACTTTTGAACAATGTTCCCGCACTGGCTTTAATAACAAGTGGCGATAGCGCTGCATTACCTTTATTAGGCAGTAGAATACCATAGCAGGGACTAGCCGTTACGGACCTGATAATCATGCCTAAGTTTTGCGGGTTAGTAATTCCATCTAGCGCAATAAGGGTAAAATTATTTTTTGGCATAGACTTTATAAAATCGGGAAATAGATGATGGTTATCGAAATACAGGTCTGCTGCAATACCTTGGTCTTGATTAATATTTTTGGATATTCTTGATAATGATTTTCGAGTATGAGTGATTACCTCAATGCCACGCTCTTCTGCAACCTGTATGATTTTTTTATTGAAATCTGTTATTTTTTTCGTCTGAGCTATATGTATCTTATGAAAAATTATATCAGGATTTTTAAGGGCCTCTAGTACTGGATTTTTTCCATAAACTGTAAGAAATTTTTCATAAAAATTTTTACGGTTTAGGTACTCTTTGGTGTCGGCCACAATTACTCCGTAAACTCGTAAGGATTCAAGATAGTTATGAACTTTTAATTATCTTTATATATGAACCAATCGCTTTATCTAGACCCATCGAGATAGCATCAACTATTAATGCATGGCCAATAGAAAATTCCTTTAGGCCCGGAATGGTACAGAACTTTGTAAGATTTAGTAAATTTAGATCGTGTCCAGCATTAACACCCATACCTAATTCGTTGGCAATACTCGCTGAAATACGATATTTTTCAAATATATTACTAATATCTCCTTTGCCCCATGCAGCTGCATATGGCCCTGTAAATAGCTCAACTCTATCTACTTTTAATTCTCCCGCGAGTCTAACTTGCTCTTCTTCTGGATCCATGAAGAGGCACACACGAATACCATTAGATTTTAAGTTTTGTATAACTGGATATAATTTGTCGGAACTCACTTTTAAATCAAAACCATGATCTGACGTTAATTGACTTGTACTATCAGGAACTAGTGTACATTGATGCGGCATTACAGAATTTACAATCTCAATAAATCCAGGATAACTATTGTTTTTTGAAGCAAATGGGTTGCCCTCCACATTAAATTCAATTGATTTATTTGTTACTTTCTTTATGTTTGAGATTAGATTGCTGAGATCACAGACATCCTTGGGTGTTATGTGTCTGAGATCAGGTCTTGGGTGAACAGTTATACCATCCACTCCATTTTTGATACATACATCTGCATGGGCTAGCAAGTCTGGATAGTTACCTGCTCGCGAATTACGAATAAGAGCAATTTTATTCAAATTAATACTTAGTGATCTTTTCAAAATTATTTATCTTCTATGATTAAAGCTTTAATAATTTTTATTGTTGCAGTTGGTACATCCCTCATTCCAGCTGCTCTTTGAGTTGGAAGCCGTGATATTTTTTCAGCCACATTCATGCCACGGATAACTCTGCCAAATACAGCATAGCCAGCTTTTCCTGAAGTCGCATCCAAACTACTATTATCCACAACATTAATAAAAAACTGTGCTTTAGCGCTATCTGGATCTGAAGTACGTGCCATCGCAATCGTATACTTTTTATTTTTCAGACCATTATGTGATTCATTAGGTATATTTCCGCCAAAAGGGGTAATACGACTAATATCTTCATTAAAACCACCAGCTTGAATCATAAAACCAGGGATAACTCTATGAAAAATTAATCCATCGTAATATTTTTTTTCAACGTAGGTTAAAAAGTTATCAACTGTTAGAGGTGCCTTATTTGGGTAGAGCTCTAAAAGTATTTCCCCCATATTTGTCGTTAAAAGCACTTTTGAATTTTCAGTAATTTTTTTGATTGACTCATTAGCACTGATATGATTTTGCTCATAACTGAAGGATAGTTGAGCATAAACCATAAAAAAGAGAGAGAATAGTAGCCTTTTGTACATAAAATATTACCTTTCATCATTAAGTTTAAGAATTAGATAGCTTTGATCATCTCCAATCATCATATTTGTTTTTTCGGGTAAAAGATGACAGAAATGATGTCAACAGTGAGCCCGCTAAAACCGCGAACGCCCCATATAAAAACCATGTATTCCTTTGGCTTTTAGAGAGCCGATCATTTTGACCCTTTAAAATATCATTTTCACTTTCGAGAATAGAGTTCTTTTGAGTTAAAATTCTATTTTGCTCTTCAATTGAAATCTCGCTTCTCGGTAGGGATTCTTCTGGTATTACGTAAGGAACAAAAGTAATCACTATGATTAAAGTAGCTGAACTTAGAAATCTTAGTAAATATTTGTTGTAATGTAGATTTTTTTTCACGGTAACACCCTCTTGAATGGCTTGACAGTGACCTTAGAATATACACCTTCTTTAACATATGGATCGTCTGCTGCCCACATATTTGCGGAATTCAAAGAATCAAATTCTGCAATTATTAGGCTACCAGTAAAACCACAATCACCAGGGTTTTCATTATCAATAGCTGGATGAGGCCCCGCAACCAAGAGCCTTCCATGATTTTTTAATTCTTCTAGTCTGGCTAGGTGAGAAGGCCTAGCCGCTAACCTTTTTTTTAAACTGAGAGGTTTATCTTCACTACTTATAGTATACCACATCTGTTTACCCTTCCTGGTGTGAATCTTTATTTTTAATAATCTCTTCAAGCTTAAGACCAGTTAGTTTTTTTATACCTCTAAACAAATAAATCAAAGCTCCCATTAGTACCAACATTGCTGGAACTGCAATGACAGGGAAACTTAAAGCAGTCATTTTACCCAACTGTTCATTAAACTCTATAGTACCTGGCTGACTGGTTATTATTGTTACAGCTAAAACATAATTAAGTAATGATGAAACAAAAAAAGATAAAGCCACTATCCATGAAGAATTTGCTAGATAGGCTTCGAGCTTTGCTTTACTGCCATTAATTTCAACTATATTGGATATCTTCGATACTTGCATAATTTTTTCATTGAATAAAAATGTTTTGACTAAAGGATATTTTGTTTTTAATGAAAGCAAAGTTGCTAATCCAAGAACTGCTGGTATTGCAGCCTCTTTTATTGCTATATAAATTGGGTTAAGTTCGAGTAAACTGATGCCCCCCGTTAATATAATACTAGCTACTCCTATTGTAGAAAAAATGTTTACTTTCTTTATTTTTATAAAATCTTTCAGACCATAAAAGACTGGAAACGCCAAAGCTGTGACTATAGCGAATCTTATTCCAAGATAATTATCATCACTCAGATTAATTAGAATGAGAGTAGGTATTATTATATTGCAAGCAATATTCAGTAAGAGATTATCGTTTGTATCCTGATTTTTTGGCATTTTCTTATTTTGTAGGTAAAATTTGTAAGTTAGTAACACACTCAAAGCTTCTGGTTATTGTAAGTCATCATCACTGACTTATCGAGCATGAAGTGGCAATCTATTTGAATGGAAGCTGTATAAATGCAGATTTTGTTTATGTATAGAAAAAATAAATTATCTCTGTGAGATGCATGATGAGCCAATTTTTTTCAATTCATCCTAAAAACCCTCAATCTAGATTAATAGATCAGTCTATTAAAATTATTAAAAAAAGCGGGTTATTTATTTTCCCTACAGATTCTTCGTATGCTATCGGTTGTAAGCTTGGCGAAAAAAAAACATTAGATAGAATTCGAACTATAAGAGAGCTAGATAAGGAGCATAATTTCACATTAATGTGTCAAGATCTCTCAGAACTTTCAGTATATGCTAAAGTTAATAATCAATCATATCGCTTAATTAAAGCTAATACTCCAGGGCCTTTCACGTTTATACTTAATGCAACAGCAGAAGTTCCCAGAAGGTTGTTACATCAAAAACGAAAAACAATTGGCCTTAGAGTGCCTGAGAATCCGATTATATCAGCTATACTTAAGACACTGGGCGAGCCAATTATGAGTGTAAGTTTGCTTATGCCAAGAGACAATTATCCTCTAGCCGACCCTCATGAGATACGTATTAAATTAGAGCATGCTGTTGATCTTATTATAGATGGTGGACACTGCGGTGAAGGCTTAACAACTATTGTAGATTTAAGTAGCTCTTATCCTGAAATAATTAGACAAGGTATTGGTGATTTAAGAGCTTGATAGTTTAAATTTTGTTAATAAGTGTTTTAGAAACCTATGTATTTAATCAGTTGCTAGCTGAATAAATTAATCACAGTATAATGTGTTAATCTATGATTTTAAGAAAAAAATTATGTCGAAAGAAGAAGAGTCTAGATATCTCCATAGTAATGCCTCGAAAGAATTAGAGGGTAATAAAAGATCTTCTAAAGTTCTTTTAGGATCGTCAATTAACGAAGCACCAAAAGACTTATATATACCACCAAATGCATTAGAGATTTTTCTAGAGGCTTTTGAGGGGCCTCTTGATCTGCTTCTCTATATGATAAAGCGTCAAAATCTTAATATATTAGAAATAAATGTAGCTGAAATTACACATCAATATATGAGCTATATAAATTTAATGGAAGCAATGCAGCTTGAGTTAGTTTCAGAATATCTATTGATGGCAGCAATGCTCGCTGAAATTAAATCAAGAACGCTTCTACCAAAAGAAAAAGAAATTGAAGAAGATGATCCTCGGGCTTCATTAATACTCCGCTTACAAGAATACGAGCGTTTTAAGAAGGCAGCAGAAGATATAGATAGCCTACCAAGGCTTGATAGAGACAATTTTGTAGCTACAGCTGAGGATCCAGATATGAAAATAATTAAAAAATATCCTGAGGTAGCTATCCAAGAAATTCTATTTGCTATGTCGAGCGTTTTGCAAAGAATTGACATGCATCAGCATCATAAAATTAAGCTTGATATGATTTCTACTCGAGAGAGGATGTCTAGGATCCTCAGTTCCTTAAATAGTGAAAACTTCATACCCTTTAATAGCTTATTCGATTTAACTGAGGGGAGAGCAGGGGTGATAGGTACTTTCTTAGCTCTTATGGAACTTATAAGAGAGTCAATGGTAGAAATAGTGCAAAGCGATTCATATGCACCAATACATATTAAGTGCCACCCTTAAAATTTTTTATTAGGATTTAACATGGATCATACAGGACTTACAAAAATCATCGAGGGCATGCTGCTTGCTGCACAACGATCTTTGGATATAAATCAAATAGAAAGTATTTTTGATAATGAAAATGTTCCACTTGAGGAGCTAAATACTGCATCAGCAAATCTATCCCCACAAGTACACAAACCGTCTAGGAAGGATATCTATTCTGCTATTCAAAATATCAAACTTAACTGCGAAAACCATAGTTTTGAACTAAAAGAAACTGCAAGCGGTTATCGTTTGCAGATTAGAGATGAGCTCTCTTTTTGGATAAGTCGCTTATGGGAAGAAAAACCCAAAAAGTACTCTAGGGCTTTTTTGGAAACACTATCACTAATTGCCTACAAACAACCAGTTACAAGAGGAGAAATAGAAGAAATTAGAGGTGTATCCGTTAGCTCTGATACTATTAGAGGCTTAATGGAGCGTGATTGGATAAAAATAGTTGGAAATAAAGATGTTCCGGGTCGACCAGCTCTATACTCCACGACAAAAAATTTCCTTAGCTACTTTAACCTTAAAGACCTCAAGGAGCTTCCTATTCTTGAAGATATAAAGGATATTGCTCAAATTAAACCAGAATTAGTTCTAGACAATATAGCTGAAACTAATGAGATCAAGCCTAACGAATCTAGTCTAAATAACTAGGCAGATGGCCCTAAGAGTGACAAGTAATGGTTTCTGAAAAACTTCAAAAAATATTAGCAAGGGCAGGTTATGGTTCGCGTCGAGAGATCGAGCGCTGGATTAGAGAGGAGCGCATAACAGTTAATGGAAAAATAGCTGTTATTGGTGATCGTGCTACAGTGGAAGATGCTATTCGAGTCGATAGTAAAAATATTAATGTATCAGAAAATCAGAGAGTTCGAGTGCTTGTCTATAACAAGCCGGAAGGAGAAGTTTGCACAAAATCTGACCCTGAAAAGCGTAAGACTGTGTTTGCTTCTTTGCCAGTCATTAAAGGGGAAAGATGGATAGCTGTAGGGCGTTTGGATATAGGCACTACAGGACTACTATTGTTTACCAATAATGGAGATTTAGCAAATAAGCTTATGCATCCTTCTTCAAAAGTTGACCGAGAGTATTTAGCAAGAGTCCATGGAGCAGTTGATGAAGAAATGCTACAACGACTCCAAGAAGGGATACTATTGGATGATGGTATAGCAAAATTTAGCGATATAGTTATTGGAGAGAGAATCGGTACAAATGGCTGGTATACCGTTGCTCTTACTGAAGGGCGTAATAGAGAAGTAAGAAGATTATGGGAGTCACAAGGTTTGCAGGTAAATAGACTTAAGCGCGTCCGTTTCGGACCTATTTTTTTGCCATCTTATGTTCGTAAAGGTCAATGGATAGAGCTCGATGAAACTCCATTAAATGACCTATTAGCCACGGTAAGGATGATCATACCAAGAAAAAATAAGAGCATGTCTTTAGAGGATAAAAAGAAAAGAGAGAGACAAATAAAGCGACTCCGCTCTGGGGGGTAACCCAGAACATTACTGTGCATCAATCGATTGCCCAGAAATAGATATACTTTCATCACCTATCAAATATAAATACGAGGACATAATTTCCTCAGGCTTTTTTATCGTATTTGGATTTTCTGCAGGGAATGCACCAGCGCGCATACGTGTTCTTGAAGCACCAGGATTAATGCAGTTCACTCTAATATTGCAGGTTCCTTCCAGTTCATTTGAAAGCACCTGTGATAGCCCTTCAATTGCAAACTTAGACACAGCATATGCACCCCAGTAGGCTCTACCAACGCGACCAACACTTGATGAGGTAAATATTATAGACGCATTTTCTGAATTTTCTAGAAGAGGTAACAACGCTTTTGTAAGCATAAATTGCGAGGAAACATTTACTCGCATAACAGCCTCCCATGATTTAGCAGAATAGTTTGCTATTGGGGTTCTCTCACCAAGTAATGCTGCACTATGTAAAAGACCATCAATGCTACCGAACACTTTAGCAATTCCATCATGTAGCTCAGAATAGTTTTTTTCAGATGCATTTTCGAAACAAATGGGATATATACCGGGAGTTGGCCCACCATCCGCCTCAATTTCATCGTACACTTTTTCAAGTTTTGGCACTGAGCGTCCAATTAATATTATCGTTGCACCGTATGATGCAAAAGTCTTTGCCGCAACGGCGCCGATTCCGCCACTAGCACCTGTGACTGCTATAACTTTTCCTCGTAAGTAGCCTTTAGGGGCTTTGAATATTCTTTGCTTCATTAATAATCAACTTAATTGTTCAGCGTAACTTTAGTGCTAGCTTGATTAACTCATCTTAGGGGAATATTAATTTTAGTAAATCCCCTGGCTGGTTGGCTATAAAATTTGCATGCCATTTAGAAATATCATCGTATTTTTCAATATATCCGTAGGCAGCAGCAATTGTAACCGCTCCTGCATTTGCTCCAGCTTGGATATCTCGGATATGATCTCCGATATATACAGTATTTTCTGGTTTGATACCAAGCTTATTGCAAGCTAAAATAATTGGTTCTGGATTTGGCTTTGTGAGCCTTACATGATCTGGACATACAACTACCTTAGGGTATGAGGATAAATCTATTTTTTTAAGTATAGAATTTGTGTAAATTTCTGGTTTATTGGTAACTATACCCCATGGAATATCATGAGCATCTAATTTCTTAAGAATCTCAACTAACCCTTTGAAGGGAAGCGTTTGGTCTGCCAGGTGACGGCTATAAAGATTCAGAAGTTCTTGCCTTGTTTTTTCATATTGAGGATTGCTTGAGTTTATAGCGAATAATTTAGAGATTATTCCTGCTGAGCCATCTGAGATTAATGTTCGTATATCTTGCTCTTTTATTTGAGGAAGTTTTTTTTGTCTTAAAAGTATATTTGTAGCCGTAGCAAAATCAGGAGCTGTATCTAATAAAGTACCATCTAGGTCAAATAATACTGCTTCAAATCTTGCTTTCATCATTTCTGTATTTTGATCTCGGTTTTTGCTTAAACAAATTAAAGTTGCTTCACAGTATGAATCATATAATTAACATCAACATCATTGTTATTTAATCGGTAACTTTTCATGAAAGGATTATATGTAAGTCCGGTAATTTCTCTTTGCTCTAGACCGCTATCTCTTATCCATTTATTTATCTCGCTAGGTCGAATAAATTTAGTGTAATCGTGAGTTCCTTTGTCTAAAAGATTTAGTATATATTCGGCACCAATAATTGCGAACAGATAAGCCTTAATATTTCTATTTATAGTCGAGAAATAAATATGCCCACTTGGCTTTACTAGTTTTGCGCAAGCCTCAACAACTGACTTTGGGTTAGGTACATGCTCCAGCATTTCTAAACACGTAATTATATCGTATTGCTCTGCTCCCTCTTCCGCAAGACTCTCCACAGTGCATTTCTGATAATTAATTTTTATGCCTGTCTCTATACTATGAAGTTTAGCTACTGCAAGAGGGGCGTCCCCCATATCTATTCCGGTAACATTAGCACCTCTTTGCGCCATAGATTCTGAAAGTATCCCCCCACCGCAACCAACATCTAAAATTTTATTATTTGCAACAGGCGACCGGCTATCGATCCAGTTTACTCGTAATGGATTAATGTCATGAAGGGGTTTAAACTTACTTTCTTTATCCCACCAGCGACTCGCAAGTGCCTCAAATTTTTGTATCTCACCCTTATCTATATTTGGGTTGCTCATTGATGAATTTCCATGATAGCTTGTTAGTAGTAATTTAGTTGATATTATACGCTTTAAGAATAGATCATTAAACAAGGATTTTCCTCAGAAAAAATAAATATTTTATGTTATAATTGTACGATTGTTTTTGTAGTTTTTTATTCACTGCCAGATAAGGAAAACTTGTATCATGAGCGAAACAATAAAAGAGTCTTTATCTGTAAATATTGTAGATGAGCTTCAAAAATCTTATCTTGATTACGCTATGAGTGTAATTGTTGGAAGAGCCCTCCCAGATGTTCGTGACGGACTAAAACCAGTACATAGAAGAGTTCTGTTCGCGATGAGTGTGCTGAACAATGATTGGAATAAGTCATATAAGAAATCAGCAAGAGTTGTTGGTGACGTGATTGGTAAATACCACCCACATGGTGATTCTGCTGTCTACGATACAATTGTTCGTATGGCTCAAGATTTCTCTCTTCGATATATGCTTGTCGATGGACAAGGAAACTTTGGCTCTGTAGACGGAGATTCAGCAGCTGCAATGCGCTACACAGAGATTAGAATGGCAAAAATATCCCATTCTTTACTTGCAGATCTTGATAAAGAGACAGTAGATTATGTAGAGAATTATGATGGAAATGAGCTCATACCAATTGTCCTACCTACCCGTATACCAAATCTACTAATAAACGGTTCATCTGGAATCGCAGTTGGTATGGCTACAAATATCCCCCCGCATAATTTAAAAGAAGTGATAGGCGGTTGTCTTGCATATATAGACAATACAGATATAACGGTAGATGAGCTTATGGAGCACATCCCAGGACCAGATTTTCCAACTGCCGCTATAATTAATGGTAAGGCCGGAATAATCGAAGCCTACCGTACTGGACGTGGTCGCATTGTGATCCGGGCTAAAGCTTTTGTTGAAACTAACGAAAAGACAGGTCGAGAGACTATAATTATTACAGAGCTTCCTTATCAGCTTAATAAAGCTCGACTTATAGAGCGCATAGCTGAATTAGTAAAAGAAAAGAAAGTTGAGGGTATCTCAGAGCTTCGCGATGAATCAGACAAAGATGGCTTAAGAGTTGTCATTGAGGTTAAGCGCGGTGAGGTTGGAGAGGTTGTTTTAAATAATCTATATGCACAAACACAACTTCAAAACGGATTTAGCTTTAATGTTGTTGCTTTAGTAGATGGCCAGCCTCAAACATTAAATCTTAAAGAAATGATTCATCATTTTGTTCGACATCGGCGTGAGGTAGTTACTCGACGAACTATTTATCTTTTAAGAAAGGCACGTGATCGAGTTCATATTCTTGAGGGGTTGGCAGTTGCAATAGCTAATATAGATGAGATCATTGAATTAGTTAAATCATCATCCACACCAGTAATAGCTAAGGATAGACTAATTGCAACAGGTTGGGATGCGTCTGTTTCTTCTGATCTTATGGAAAAAGCAGGAGCAGCGAGTCGGCCTGAAGACCTAGATCCAAGCTGTGGTATAAAACAAGGTAAATATTATTTATCTCCATCTCAAGCTAAAGCAATTCTTGAACTCAAACTTCATCGCTTAACAGGAATGGAGCATGATAAGTTGCTTTCTGAATATAGAGAAAAGTTAGACGAAATCATTAAATATTTAGAAATTTTAGATAATTCAAAAGTCCTCATGCAGCTTATAAAAGAAGAACTACAAATCGTGAGTGATGAATTTGGTGATGACAGACGAACTGTTATTACAGAGTCACAGCATGACTTAACAGTAGAAGATTTAATTTCAGAAGAAGATAGAGTAGTAACAATATCTCACAGTGGCTATGCAAAAACACAGCCACTAAGCGATTATCAGTCACAGCATCGTGGAGGCACTGGTAAATCGGCAACGGCTGTAAAGGATGATGATTTTGTAGAACATCTTTTGATTGCTAGCACTCATAGTACAATCTTATGTTTCACAAATGTAGGTAAAGTCTACTGGTTAAAGGTATATCAAATACCTGTAGCAGGAAGAAATTCGAAAGGTAGACCCATGATAAATCTGTTACCTCTAGACGAGAACGAGCGTATAAACAGTATTTTACAGGTTTCAGAGTATGACAAAAATAAGTACATAATCATGGCTACCGCTAATGGAACAGTAAAAAAGACATCTCTAGATCAATATTCTAGACCGCGAAGTGTTGGCTTAAGAGCAGTTGACTTAGTTGAAGGCGACTACCTCGTTGGTAGTGCCATAACTGATGGAAATAGTGACGTGATGCTTTTCAGTAGCGAAGGAAAAGCTGTAAGATTCTCTGAATCAGATGTTAGATCTGTAGGAAGAGTTTCTAAGGGAGTGCGCGGTATGCGTTTGCCCGCTGAACATAAAGTGTTATCCATGATTATTCCTGCAGATAATGGTTATGCATTAACTGTTTCAGCTAGCGGGTACGGCAAAAGAACCAAATTGACTGAATTTCCTACAAAAGGTCGAGGTGGCAAAGGAATGATTGCGATGCAAGCAAGTAAAAGGAATGGTCCTTTAGTCGGGGTAGTGCAATTGTTTGATAGAGATGAAATTATGTTGATTTCAGATCAGGGAACGATGGTGCGTACTAGGTGCGATGAAATCTCTGTATTAGGACGAAATACACAAGGAGTCAGGGTTATAAGGCTTAGAGATCAAGAGATAATGGTTGGTTTGGCTCGAGTAGAAGAGCAGCATTACGTTGATGATTTTGAGTCCGAAGACTAGAAGAAAAAAACTTACTATCTAAGTATGAAGGCAGCAAATATGTCAGATGAAGATAAGCTTCTTAAGCTAAGAGACTCAATAGATGCACTGGATAGCCAGCTATTAGACCTTATTAATAAACGTGCAAGTTATGCTCAAAAGGTTGCAATTGTCAAAGAAGAGCTTGGAGACGACATATACTTCAAGCCTGAGCGCGAGGCAAAAGTTTTACGAAGTGTCATGGACAGAAATAACGGTCCTTTAGAAAATGAAGAAATAGCAAGATTATTTCGTGAAATCATGTCTGCATGCTTGGCTCTGGAGCAGCCCATAAAAGTTGTTTTCTTGGGGCCAGAGGGTACTTTTACACAACAAGCCGCAATTAAGCATTTTGGACATTCTGCGATTACCAAATCAATGAACGCAATAGATGAGATTTTTAGAGAAGTTGATGCTGGATCAGCAAACTATGGAGTAGTTCCCGTTGAAAACTCTACTGAGGGAGTTATCAACCATACTTTAGATGCGTTTTTAGCATCTTCTTTGAAAATTTGTGGTGAGGTCGAGCTACGTATTCATCATAATTTACTTGTTGGTCACAACACACATAAAGATAAAATCACAAGAGTTTACTCGCATGCGCAGTCTCTTGCGCAGTGTCGACAGTGGCTTGATGCTAACTATCCTAATGCAGAAAGGGTTGCAGTTAGTAGCAATGCAGATGCAGCAAAAAGAATAAATGGTGAGTGGAATTCTGCCGCTATTGCTGGAGATATCGCAGCTGATCTTTATGACCTAGAGAAAGTCTCAGAAAAGATTGAAGATCGACCAGATAATTCAACCCGTTTCTTGATTGTTGGAAGAGAAGATGTTTTATCAAGCGGGGATGATAAGACGTCTATAATTGTTGCCTCTAAAAATCAGCCGGGAGCTTTATACAAACTCTTAGCACCGTTTTATAAAGAAGGAATAGATCTTACTCGTGTTGAAACTCGGCCTTCACGGGAAGGAAAGTGGACATATGTTTTTTTTGTTGACTTTAAGGGCCACAAAGATGATCCAGGTATAGTAAAAGTTCTATCTGAGTTAAGCCAGAATACGACTGATTTACGGGTGCTCGGATCTTATCCGAAAGCAGTTCTATAGCGAGCAGATGTATTTAACTTATGATGATCAATTTTAAAGACTTAGCTTTACCAGGAATACGTGATCTCCTGCCATATAAAGGTGGAAAACCTATTGAGGAAGTTGAGCGTGAGTTCGGTATTTCAAAAGCAATTAAACTTTGTAGCAATGAAAATCCAGTTGGCCTTAGTCCCTTAGCTAAGTCAGCAATCATTAATGCCTTAGATTCTAGCAATCGCTACCCTGACGGCAATGGATACTATTTGAAAAAAAAACTGGCAAAAAAATTATCGGTAAATATAAATCAAATTACACTTGGTAATGGATCAAATGATTTGCTTGAACTGATTGCAAAATCTTTTTTAGGGCCATGCCACAGCGCAATATATTCTCAACATGCATTCTTAGTTTATAAAATTGTTGTAACTGCACAGGCAGCAAAATCAATCGTTGTAGATGCAAAGAACTGGAGTCATAACCTACCTAAGATGTTTGACTCAATTCAAGATAATACCCGATTAGTATTTATAGCAAATCCTAATAACCCAACAGGTACCTTTACTAAGCTCAATGAAATATATAATTTCATGGAAAGTATTCCAAAAAATATCTTAGTCGTAATAGACGAAGCATATTTCGAGTACGTTAACTCTGATGGCTATGGATCAGCATTAAGCTTAATTGCTCAATTTCCTAATATCATTGTTACAAGATCTTTCTCAAAGGCATATGGTTTGGCTGCCCTTAGAATTGGATATTCTATTTCGCACCCCGATATTGCAGAATTATTAAACCGCGTTCGACAGCCATTTAATGTTAATAGCCTAGCTTTAGTGTCAGCTACGGCAATCCTCGATGATGAAAAATTTTTGAAAAAAACTGTTGAAATTAATAATAGCGGTTATAAACAATTAACAGATGGTTTCAAACAATTAAAATTAGCATTCATTCCTTCTGTGGGTAATTTTATAACACTAGAAATCCCTGGAAGTGTTGCATTTATTCATAAAAGACTACTTCAAAAAGGGATAATAACTCGTATGATTGATGTTTATGATATGCCTAATCACTTACGAATTTCGATTGGTTCACATAATGATAATATTACTCTTCTTGATAACCTAAGAGAACTGCTTGTATCTGGAGAGAAAAAACAATGACAAAAAAATTAGATCGTTTATTTGTGATTGGCTTAGGTTTGATTGGTGGAAGTTTAGCAAAAGCTGTAAAAGAGCGTAAACTTTGTAATCGGGTTGTAGGCTGTTCCAGAAGTGATGAGACATTAGTCGAAGCACTTAAATTAGGTGTTGTGGACGAAACTATTAGAGATATAAATGAGCTCCCAGCTGATTTAGGTGCGAATGATTTAGTTGTCATAGCAGTGCCAACACTTTCGGTTAAAGGCGTAATTATCAAGCTCCATAAACTACTTGATCATTCGGTAACAATTACAGATGTATCAAGTGTAAAAGGATCAATAGTTAAATGCGTACTAGATATATATGGATTTAATCCACCACAATTTGTTCCTGGCCACCCCATAGCTGGCTCAGAAAAAAGTGGTATTAAGTCAATTAATTCTCTTTTATTTGAAGATCATCAGGTAATTTTAACTCCACTAAACGAGACAAATTTGAGTCATATTAAAAAAGTTTCGTCAATTTGGGCAGGTGTTGGAGCTACAGTTAGTGAAATGTCGACCACTGACCACGATGAAATTTTAGCTGCTACTAGTCATTTACCGCACATGCTTGCATATGGTTTAGTTGAAATGCTTTCAGGTATAAGAAAAAACCAGGAAGCATTTCGATATGCTGCAGGAGGATTTTCGGATTTTACAAGAATAGCAGCCAGTGATCCTGTTATGTGGCACGATATTGTCTTAGCAAACGATAAAGCTGTTCTATCAGCTTTGGATAATTTTAGTGACCATATCGATCAAATAAAACAAGCAATAGCAAATAAGGATAGTAAATGCTTAATAGGTATTTTTACACGTGCAAAAGAAGCGAGAAATCGTTTTAAGAAAATAAGAGAAGATAAAGCATACATAGTGCCTACTGAAAAGATTATTGATTATAGAGCTTCTTCAGGTGGTTGTATTAAGGGAATTATAAAAGTACCTGGGGATAAGTCTATTTCCCATCGTGCAATTATTCTCGGGTCAATTGCCAAGGGAACCACACATATCACTGGCTTTTTAGAGGGTGAGGATAGTCTAGCAACACTTCAGGCATTTAGAGATATGGGTGTTGTTATTGAAGGCCCAAATGATGGGAATATCAAAATATATGGTGTCGGGCTAAATGGCTTGAAACAACCTCCTGGACCACTTTACTTGGGAAATTCTGGTACATCAATGAGACTACTGTCTGGATTACTCTCAGCCCAGCTATTTGATGTTGTTTTAACGGGAGATGAGTCCTTATCAAAAAGACCTATGGGTCGTGTGGTAACACCCCTAAAAATGATGGGTGCTCATATAGAGGCAGATGAGTCAGGACTTCCGCCCCTCAAGATTAAAGGAAACGAAGCCCTTAACTCAATTTATTACGAATTGCCAATGGCAAGCGCGCAGGTTAAATCATGCATTTTGCTAGCAGGTTTGTATGTTAAAAGTAATACTATTGTAAAAGAGAGTGCCACTACAAGAGATCATACAGAACGGATGCTTGGTGCCTTTGGCTGTAAAATTAGCAAAGATAATTCAACTATAACTATTAAAGGTGGTAATGAACTGATATCTACAAAAATTGATGTTCCTGCAGATATTTCTTCAGCAGCATTTTACATAGTCGCTGCATCTATCGCACCTGGCTCAGATATTATTTTACCTTTTGTTGGGGTTAACCCAACAAGAATCGGTGTCATAAATATTTTAAAAATGATGGGTGCTGATATAGAGCTATCTAAACAAACAGAAGTAGGAGGGGAGCCAGTTGCAGACATTCGCGTTCGCTATGCCCCTTTACGTGGAATTGCGATTCCTTTGGAACAGGTTGCTTTGGCAATAGATGAATTTCCTGTTTTATTTATTGCCGCAGCCTGCGCAGATGGAAAAACTACACTCGACGGGGCCTCAGAACTTAGATTCAAGGAAAGCGATAGAATTCAAGCAATGGCAGATGGCCTGTTATCACTTGGTATAAACGTAGCAACTAAGCCTGATGGCATAGAGATTCAGGGAGGTACACTATCTGGTGGAGAGGTTGATAGCAACGACGACCACCGAATATCCATGGCATTTAGTATTGCTGCATTGATATCTAAAGATAGTATTTTAATTAAAAATTGTAAGAATGTAGCCACTTCTTTTCCAAACTTTATTGAATTAGCAAATAAGTCAGGATTAACCATATCTGAGGTGCTTAGATAATGAATAAGTATCCACCAATAATTACAGTAGATGGGCCAAGTGGGTCTGGAAAGGGAACCGTTTGTCAATTATTAGCCATAAACTTAGGATTTCACTATCTTGATAGTGGTGCTTTGTACAGATTGCTTGCCTTAGCCACTAAAAGACACAAAGTAGACCTTCATACCGTAGATTCAGTTGCCCTATTAGCGAGGCATATGGATGTAACATTTAATGCCAGTGATAAATCTCAGATAAAAATAATTCTTGAGGGGGAGGATGTTTCTTCGACTATTAGGTCTGAGAAAATTGGAACTGATGCATCGATTATTGCAGCTTATCCGAAGGTAAGAACTGCTTTATTAGATCGACAGCGTGCTTTTGTAAAATCCCCTGGTTTAATAGCAGACGGTCGTGATATGGGTACAGTTGTATTTCCTGATGCAACAGCAAAAATTTTTCTTACTGCAAGCCCTGAAATCAGAGCAGAGAGACGCTATAACCAGTTGAAGGATACAAATAAAGATGTTAGCCTTGCAACCTTTATAAAGCAGGTCAAGGAACGCGACACGAGAGATATAAATCGTAAGTTCTCACCGATGGTTGCTGCAGAGAATGCTTTTGTTGTTGATAGCTCAAAAATAACTATTGATGAAGTGTTGCAAATAGTATTAAAAATTGCCAAAAATAATGGCATCTAAACATTACATAAACGCAGTATATGTAAATCTTTAACCAGAGAAAATTTACTTATACTTTTTTATTAATAGCCCACATAACTGGTAATGTGGTTAAAAAGAGTTTACCAAGCAATAAGCTCTTCATTCCTTCAAGGTACCCTTATGAGTTCAAGTTTCGCAGAATTATTCGAAGAAAGTTTAAAAACCATTGAGATGAATTCCGGCTCTATAATCACCGGAGTCATTACAGATATTGATAAAGATTGGGTTACAGTTCATACAGGCTTGAAGTCTGAAGGCGTTATCTCAAAAGAAGAATTTCTTGATGATAATGGTGAAATTTCAATAAATATAGGTGACGAAGTAAAAGTATCTCTTGAGGCTGTTGAAGACGGTTTTGGTGCAACAAAGTTATCAAGAGAAAAAGCTCGTGCGGCGGAATCATGGATAATATTAGATGCTGCTTTGAAAGCAGAGGAAGCGGTCATCGGAATTATAAGTGGCAAAGTTAAAGGTGGATTCACTGTCGAGGTACAGGGATTAAGAGCCTTTTTGCCAGGCTCTTTGATAGATGTTCGACCCGTTCGAGATACTTCTCATCTTGAAAATAAACCATTGGAATTTAAAGTAATTAAGCTTGATCAGAAACGTAACAACGTTGTTGTATCAAGACGCGCCGTTATGGAGCAAGTCAATACAGATGAGCGCGATGAGATGCTCGCAAACCTCGAAGAAGGGATGACAGTAAAAGGCTTGATCAAAAATCTCACAGATTATGGCGCCTTTGTCGATCTTGGAGGCATTGATGGTCTTTTGCATATTACAGATATGTCTTGGAAGCGAATCAAACATCCTTCTGAGATAGTGAATGTAGGCGATGATGTCGATGTTAAAATACTTAAATTTGATCGAGAACGCAACCGAGTATCTTTAGGCATGAAACAAATGGGAGAAGACCCTTGGGCTGATATCACAGGCCGTTACCCACAGGGAGCTCGTACAAAAGCAACGGTTACTAATCTAACTGATTATGGTTGCTTTGCGGAATTAGAAGATGGTGTTGAAGGATTAGTCCACGTTTCGGAAATGGATTGGACTAATAAAAATATTCATCCATCTAAAGTCGTTCAGCTGGGTGACGAAGTGGAAGTAATGATTCTAGACATAGATCAAGAGCGCAGAAGGATTTCTTTAGGTGTTAAACAGTGCTTTATGAACCCCTGGGATGAGTTTGGTACAACAAATAAAAAAGGGGATAAAATTACTGGTAATATCAAATCAATTACTGATTTTGGGATCTTCATTGGTTTAAATGGAGGAATAGATGGACTAGTTCATTTATCTGATATCTCATGGGATGACGCAGGCGAGGACGCTGTTCGTTGTTATACGAAAGGTGATGAAGTTGAGACCGTTATCTTATCAATAGATTCAGAAAGAGAGCGAATCTCTTTGGGTATAAAACAGCTTGAAGATGATCCATTTCTTCGTTTTGTAACAGAATTTGACAAAGGTTCAATTGTTATCGGTTCAGTTGCAAAAGTGAACGCCAAAGAAGCGACTATCTCCCTAAGTGAGGGCATAGATGCAATATTGAAGGTGACAGAGCTATCTCAAGAAAAAGTAGATGATGCAACTAAGATTCTTAAAGAAGGTGATGAAGTAGAAACGAAAATAATTAACGTAGATAGAAAAAATCGTACGATATCCTTATCAATCAAAGCTAAGGATGTAGATGAAGAAAAAACTGCAGTCAAAGAGCATAAGAAGTCTGAAGCAGAAAATATATCTCCTACAACCATAGGTGATTTAATAAAAGCTCAAATGGACAATAAAGAGGATTAATTTTTCTGGTTTGCTTGTTTGAATACAACTAAGCTATAAAGTTAATCAAATGTAATAATCGATTATGCGATAAATTTATTTATGACGAAATCAGAATTAATAGAATCTATTGTAGATAGCCAAGATCAGTTAACATCTGGCGATGTTGAACTTGCTGTGAAAATGGTGTTGGAAAAAATGGCCAGCACGCTCTCCAAAAATGAGAGAATAGAGATAAGGGGTTTTGGAAGTTTTTGCTTACACCACCGTGAAGCTCGATTGGGTAGAAACCCTAAAACAGGAGCCTCTGTTGATCTACCAAGCAGGTCTGTACCTTATTTTAAGCCAGGTAAAGAGCTAAGAATGAGAGTCAATAATTCTAAATAACGTTGATTATTTCACTTATTCTATGCTTGTCTCGCTAAAACAAGAGGAATTTTATTATAATTAACGCCATAATACCCTTGTGCGTTTTTTTGGAGTTCCTGTGTCAGCGCTAAGAAATATTATATGGTTAACTCTTACCTCGATTTCCGTCATCCTCGGGGCATGTCTTGTGATGGATAATCAGGATCTAATTTTCTATAAAATTTTTGATTTTGAATCAAAACTACTCCCCAAAGGCCTCTGGCTTCTTATAAGTTTTTGCCTAGGCTGTCTAGTTACTATGACATTGACCTCTACGGTCATGATTGCTCAAAAATTTAAGTTGAATAGCGTAAAAAAACAGCTCGCTAAATTTGAATCCGCTGCAAAAAACAAGGAATTAAAGTTATGAAAATCAATAATCCAAGGATTATTGTTGCCCTTGATTATGATAATTCGACACATGCAATGGAATTTGTTGAAACAATTGATCCAACATTATGTAAGCTGAAAGTTGGGAAAGAACTCTTCACAAGTTGCGGGCCAAATTTTGTATCACTGCTAGTAAAAAAAGGTTTCGATGTCTTCTTAGATCTAAAATTTCATGATATACCTAGTACTGTCTCTAAAGCCGTTAAAGCTGCTTCAGATCTGGGGGTATGGATGTCAAATTTACATGCATCTGGCGGTACAGAAATGATGGAGGGCGCGAAAAACACACTTGATAAAAGTGGAAGTGAAATGTTACTTGTAGCAGTAACAGTCTTAACTAGTTTTAACAACAAAGATCTTGATGAAATCGGAGTTATGCACGATGTAAATAAGCAAGTTAACGAGCTTGCTTGGCTGTCAAAAAAATCGGGTATGGATGGCGTTGTAGCCTCAGGGATAGAGGCTGAGATGCTAAGAAAAATACATGGAGATGATTTTATAATAGTGACACCCGGGATACGCCTTAATTCAATTAAGATTGACGATCAAAGTCGAATCTTATCACCATCTCAAGCTATAATTAATGGCAGCAGTTATTTGGTTATTGGTCGACCGGTTACCCAAGCGTCGAACCCGGCTGATACGTTAAGACGCATAAGTCACGAGATATCAAAAAAAACTTTTAAGTAAAAAATTACTCGTCAAAGCTTTTAGAAAATTAAGTTGATTTGAAGGGAGCTTAACGAATATAAAATTTAAGTCTACTAATAATGGCTCCGCCTGCTGGGCTCGAACCAGCGACCCAATGATTAACAGTCATTTGCTCTACCAACTGAGCTAAGGCGGATCATAAAGAGGCGGGTATATTATATACCGAAAATGAGTGAGTCAACCCTAATTCTAAATCTGATTATTCGCATTGATAATCTTTTATGGGTTTAAATTATTTACATCTCGATATAGGCAACAATAAGTGTCAAAATCTTTTAATTTAACTAGTTCATATGATCCTGCCGGAGATCAGCCAAAAGCTATTGCTGAACTGATAAATGGTCTTAATCATGGGCTTGCAGCACAAACATTACTTGGAGTAACTGGGTCTGGAAAAACTTTTACAATCGCTAATGTGATCAATGAGATTCAACGACCAGCAATTGTTCTTGCTCACAATAAAACACTTGCAGCTCAATTATATGGAGAGCTTAGAGATTTTTTTCCAGATAATGCTGTCGAGTATTTTGTATCTTATTATGACTACTACCAACCGGAAGCATATGTTCCATCATCTGGTACTTTTATTGAAAAAGATGCTTCTATTAATCAGCATATTGAGCAGATGAGGCTTTCAGCTACCAAGGCTTTACTGGAGAGAAAAGATGTGATTGTTGTAGCAACAGTTTCATCTATATATGGATTGGGAGATCCAAAATCTTATCTTAAGATGTTATTGCATTTGGTTCGAGGGGACGAGGTAGACCAAAGATCAATTTTGCGTCGCCTAGCAGAATTACAATACACAAGAAACGATGCTGTTTTTCAACGCTCTACTTATCGAGTAAGGGGAGACGTCATTGATATATACCCTGCTGATTCTGCACAAGATGCAGTCCGGATAGAAACTTTTGACGATATCATTGAAACTATATCTTTGTTTGATCCATTAACTGGAGAAATATCAAGACGTGTTCCAAGGATTACAATCTATCCAAAATCACATTATGTTACCCCTAGAGATGTTATCTTGGACGCTATAGATAAGATTAAAACTGAGCTAGCTGAGCGTTTAGAGCAGCTAAGATCAATGCATAAGTTAGTTGAAGAGCAGAGACTTAGAGAGCGCTGTTCTTATGATCTAGAAATGATGGGCGAGCTGGGCTACTGTAACGGAATTGAAAATTATTCCCGATATCTTTCGGGACGAAAAAAAGGAGAGGCGCCCCCAACACTATTCGATTATCTACCAGATGACTCATTACTGATCGTCGACGAGTCACATGTAACAATCCCTCAGCTCGGCGCAATGTATAAAGGCGATCGTTCACGAAAAGAAACACTAGTTGAATATGGTTTTCGTTTACCTTCAGCGCTTGATAATCGTCCCTTAAGATTTGACGAATGGGAAAATTTGGCACCGCAAATGATTTTTGTTTCTGCTACCCCAAGCAAATATGAGGCTGCTAATGAAGGCCAAGTGGTTCGCCAAGTGGTAAGACCAACTGGGCTTCTTGATCCAGAAATTTTTGTAAGACCAGCTGTTTCTCAAGTTGATGATGTTCTTACAGAGATAAACTTATGTGTTAGAAAAGAGCAAAGGGTCCTCATAACTGTGCTTACAAAGCGAATGGCTGAAGACTTTACAGACTATCTTACTGATCATGATATTAGAGTCCGTTATTTGCATTCAGATATAGATACAGTAGAGCGAATAGAAATTATAAGAGATTTACGTCTAGGTAAGTTTGATGTGCTCGTTGGCATAAATCTATTGAGAGAAGGGTTGGATATTCCTGAGGTAGCATTAGTAGCGATATTTGATGCAGACAAAGAAGGATTTCTACGTTCTGAGCAGTCTATGATTCAGACAATCGGTAGAGCTGCGAGAAACATTGACGGAAAAGCTATACTTTATGCAGATAAGATAACTGGATCAATGGAAAGAGCTATAAATGAAACAGAGAATCGCCGAAGCGCTCAAATAAAGCATAATATCAATAATAATATTACTCCTTGTGGAATCGTTAAATCTGTAGCTGATATCATGGAAGGAGCTGCTGTTACTCCTGGCAAAAAGCCACGAAAAATAACAGATCATATTGAATTAGATTTGCTTGACAGGTCTAATCTACATACGGATCAGGATATATGGAAAAAAATAAAAATCTTAGAAGAAAAAATGTTTTTGAGTGCAAAAAATCTTGAGTTTGAGTCAGCTGCAAATATAAGAGATGAAATTACTTCTTTGAAAAAGATGGTAGATGGAATTGTTTGATTGAAGACCCATTTCGAATGTAAAAAGCTATGTATTCTGGTAGGCACGAGTGGATTCGAACCACCGACCCCCACCATGTCAAGGTGGTGCTCTAACCAACTGAGCTACGTGCCTAAAATGCTTTAGATAAAAATTTTCAAGATAAAATACAAGAGCGCGTAATTTAACAGTGCGCTCTTAGCGTGACAAGTAAATTCCGTATATTTATTGGATATCATTAAATAATTTTATGCTTTCTTGATTCTTCGCATCAAGCAAGTAGAATACTGGTTCCTAAATATTTTGATATACTTTGATTATGTAGTATTTACCACGTGACCTTTAGTAGCGGCCACCACTGGAAAGGATATATATGCTCACTATTACCCTCCCTGACGGTTCTCAACGTAGCTTCGAAAAGCCTGTCTCTGTTTATGAAGTTGCAGAAAGTATAGGCCCTGGTTTGGCTAAGGCCACTATAGGTGGACATATCAATGAACGGCGTATCGATGCCCATGATTTGATTACTGAGGACACTAAACTCACTATTTTTACTTCTAAAGACGCAGATGGCTTAGAAATTTTGCGTCATTCGTGCGCCCATTTAATCGGCCACGCTGTAAAACAGTTGTGGCCTAGAGCTAAAATGGCTATAGGCCCAACAATTGAGAATGGTTTTTACTATGATATTGATCTCGATCATATGCTAAGTGATCAGGATATAGAAAAGATTGAAGAGCGAATGCACCTGCTAGTAAAAACGCAATATGATGTTGTGAAAAAAGTTGGTTCTTGGCAGGATGCTTATGATTTATTTAAAAAAAATGGTGAAGATTATAAACTAGAGATTCTTGAAAAAGACATCCCTAAAGATGCAACACCCGCCTTATATTATCATCAAGAATATATAGACATGTGTCGTGGCCCTCATGTTCCTAATATGAGATTTTGTGAGCACTTTAAGTTAATGCGAACATCAGGCGCTTATTGGCGTGGTGACTCAAAAAATCGGATGCTTCAGCGAATTTATGGTACAGCATGGGCCACAAAAAAAGAGCTAAAGACCTATCTATTTCAGTTACAAGAAGCGGAAAAACGCGACCACAGAAAGTTGGCTAAGAAATTTAATTTATTTCACTTACAGGAAGAAGCACCCGGCATGGTCTTCTGGCATACTAAAGGTTGGAGTATTTATACCGCTATTGAGAACTATATGCGAGATGCGCAGGCTTTAAATGGATATCAAGAAATAAAAACTCCATCAATAGTATCAAAGTCGCTTTGGGAAAAATCTGGTCATTGGGATAAATTTCGTGAAAATATGTTCACAGTTGAGTCTGAATCCCATGATTTTGCTGTTAAGCCCATGAATTGCCCATGTCATATACAAGTCTTCAATCAAGGCTTAAAAAGCTACCGAGATTTACCTCTTAGGCTCGCTGAGTTTGGTTCCTGTCATCGTAATGAAGCGTCGGGAACCCTCCAAGGTTTAATGCGAGTGAGGGGTTTTGTTCAGGATGATGCTCATATATTTTGTACAGAGTCACAAATATTAAATGAAGTATCTATATTTACAGACCTACTTTTTTCTATTTATAAAGACTTTGGTTTTGACGATATTATTATTAGATTATCAACCCGCCCTGAAAATAGAGTTGGCAACGACGAAGTCTGGGATAAATCTGAACAATCTCTTATTGATGCCCTTGTATCTAAAAATTTAGATTATAGTTTATTACCTGGTGAAGGTGCATTTTATGGTCCAAAAATAGAATTTTCTCTCAAGGATTGCTTAGGGCGAATATGGCAGTGCGGAACAATACAGGTTGATTTTTCTATGCCTGAGAGACTTAATGCGCAGTATGTTGCTGAAGACGGATCAAGAAAAATTCCTGTGATGCTTCATAGGGCAATTTTGGGTTCTTTCGAGAGATTCATAGGAATTTTGATAGAGCATTATGAGGGAAAATTTCCCACATGGCTTGCTCCATGTCAGGTAATGATTATAAATATTACCGACAGTCAGTCAAAATATGTTGAAGATTTGACCAATTCAATGAAAAACAAAGGATTTAGAGTTGAAAATGACTTGAGAAACGAGAAGATCGGCTTTAAAATTCGCGAACATACAATTCAGAAGATTCCATACTTGCTTGTAATTGGTGATAGAGAAGTTGAGAGCAATACTTTAGCAGTTCGCTCATCCGACGGTAAAGATTTAGGTAGCATGACTTTAACTGAGTTCGTGAGTGTATTAGAACAGGATATTTTCTCTCGCGGTCGTGTATAATAGATTAGATAAATATTTGGAGAATGAATTATTAAGAAAGCTTATGGCAAGGGATCAACAAAGAGATCCCTCATGAATGAAGAAATAGAAGCTAAAAATGTCAGGCTGATAGATGCAAATGGGGAGCAAGCAGGTTTAGTCTCTATAGAGGATGCCCTCGAGCAGTCTCAGATTGCAGGTTTAGATTTAGTTGAAATCTCTCCAGATGCAGAACCACCTGTTTGTAAAATTATGGACTACGGCAAGAAGCTTTTTGAGGTAAAAAAACAAAAAGCAGTTCAGCGAAAAAAACAAAAAAATACACAAGTTAAAGAAATGAAATTTCGTCCTGGTACAGATACGGGCGACTATGAAATAAAATTGCGAAACATGACCCGGTTTCTTGAGAATGGGGATAAAGCCAAAGTAACCCTAAGATTTCGAGGAAGAGAAATGGCCCATCAAGAGCTTGGTATGCAAATGCTCAAGAGAATTGAGGTAGATTTGGATGAAATTGGTACAGTGGAGCAGTTTCCTAAGATGGAAGGTAGGCAATTCACTATGGTTATAGCTCCAAGATCAAAAAAGAAATAAATTTATAAGAAAATCACTAAAGAAGTGTTATGTATTGCCCGTGTTCAGCCTTTGGCAGACTGTCCGGAAATACCTTCTTTTTAAACTTACCCCGTAAAAACGGAGATAAAAATGCCAAAAGCAAAAACACACAGTGGCGCAGCTAAGCGCTTTAAAAAAACAAGTGCAGGCTATAAGCACAAACATGCTAATAGAAGCCATATCCTCACAAAAATGTCTCAGAAACGTAAGCGACACTTGCGCGGAACTAGCACTATGGGTGATACAGATGCTCCGCTAATTCAACGTATGCTTCGTGACTAAACTAATTAATATATTGAGAGGATAAAATATGCCACGCGTAAAAAGAGGTGTAACTGCGCACCGTCGCCACAAAAAAATTCTTAAACTAGCGAAGGGTTATTATGGAGCTCGAAGTCGAGTTTTTCGAGTAGCTACCCAGGCTGTCACTAAAGCAGGCCAGTATGCTTATCGTGACCGCCGTGTAAAAAAACGTACTTTTAGAGCACTCTGGATCACTCGTATAAATGCCCAGTCACGAGTCGAGGGTATTGGCTATAGTCGATTGATAGCTGGACTAAAAAAGGCAAATATAGATTTGGATCGAAGGGTTTTAGCTGACCTGGCTGTACATGATAAAACAGCATTTTCAGCAGTCGTTCAACAAGCGAAGGCAGCCCTTGCCTAGCACCTATGTTAAGTGACGAAAAATAATGGCAATATAAAAGGGAAGGAGCTTGTGCTCTCTCCCTTTTTTTTTGAATAAACACTTGTCTCGAGGTAGATAATGAAAAATATACAGCTTCTTGAAGATGAAGCTATGAAAGCCATCAAAGAGTCTCTTGATATCAAGTCACTCGAGCAGATCAAGGTTGACTATCTAGGAAAAAAGAGCTCGCTGTCGACCCTCCTTAAAGGATTGGGTGAGCTTACTCCAAAAGAGAGACCACTTGCCGGTGCATCAATAAATGTCGCAAAAAAAAGAATAACTAATGAAATTGAGCGTCGACAAAATGAAATCGTGTTAATTGAAATAAACTCTCGCCTAGAAAAGGAAACTTTAGACATTACTCTACCTGGTCGATGCTCAGATAAAGGTTCCTTGCATCTAGTGTCGCAAACTATTGAGCGAATTGAATCCTTTTTTACGAATATAGGGTTTAAGGTTGAAAAAGGTCCAGAAATTGAAGATGATTACCATAATTTTGAGGCCTTAAATATACCCTCTCATCATCCAGCAAGAGCAATGCATGATACATTCTACATAAATCAGAATAATGTGCTGAGAACACATACTTCACCTGTTCAAATTCGAACTATGGAAACACAGGATCCACCTTTAAGAATTATTTGCCCCGGAAAGGTATATCGTTGTGATTCTGATCTAACGCACACACCAATGTTTCATCAAGTTGAGGGCCTTGTTTTAGATAAAAATATCAGTATGGCTAACCTAAAAGGTATCGTAATACAATTTTTAAATGCATTCTTTGAAGAGGATTTACCGATAAGATTCAGGCCTTCTTATTTTCCATTTACTGAGCCATCGGCTGAAGTAGATATGCAGTGTGCTAATTGTAAGGGTAAAGGTTGCCGTATATGTAAAGATACTGGTTGGTTGGAAGTTATGGGTTGCGGAATGGTTCATACTGCAGTTTTATCTCATTGCAATATTGATCCAGAAAAATATTCTGGATTTGCTTTTGGGATGGGGGTCGAGAGGCTTTCGATGCTTCGATATGGGGTAACAGATTTACGATTATTTTTCGAAAATGACTTAAAATTTCTAAAACAATTTCATTAGTAATAAAATTTTATAAATAATATTTAATATTAATTATCAGGAAATAAATTTAATGAAATTTAGTGAAGCATGGCTAAGGAAATGGGTCGACGTTCCCATAAGTACAAAAGAACTATCCGATCAGCTAACAATGGCCGGTCTAGAGGTAGATGGTATCGCAGATGCTTCCTATAAATTTTCAGGGATATTTATCGGACATGTTATCTCAACAAAACCCCACCCAAATGCTGACAATCTTAAAATATGCGAGGTCTTATCTGAATCGGATAAAGTACTAAGGGTAGTCTGCGGTGCTCCAAATATACGACCCAATATAAAGGTACCTTTTGCTGCTGTAGGGTCAAAATTACGAGAAAATTTAACTATTAAGTTAACTAAAATAAGAGATATTGAGTCACAAGGGATGCTTTGTGGCGCGGAAGAACTAGGCATCATTGATAACTCTGTTGGCTTGTTGGAACTTCCATCGGACGCCCCTGTTGGCGAAGATTTTCATACTTATTTAATGTTAAATGATCATATTATTGATTTAGACCTAACTCCCAATAGGGGGGACTGTTTAAGTATACGCGGTATAGCACGTGAAGTAGCCACGTTGAATCAAGTAGATTTCTTAGAGCCCGAGGTGCCTCCTGTTGAACCTAAGATTACCGACTTCTTGCCAGTAAAAATATTGAATAAGGAGGCATGTTATCGCTATATTGGAAGAGTTATAAAAAATGTAGATATGTCTGTAGTAACTCCAATTTGGCTCAAAGAAAAACTTCGTCGTTCAGGCTTAAGAAGCGTTGATTTGGTTGTAGATGTAACAAACTATGTAATGCTCGAATTGGGGCAGCCAATGCATGCTTTTGACCTAGATAAGCTGGACAGAAGTCTAGTGGTTAGAATGGCGACTGAGAGGGAATCACTAAAGTTACTCGATGGCTCTGATGTAAAGTTAAACCCAGATACACTGGTGATTGCTGATGAGATAAAAGTACTTGCAATAGCCGGTATTATGGGCGGTGCTAACTCCTCCATATCAGGAGACACAAGGAATATATTCTTAGAAAGTGCATGTTTTCATCCATTATTTATATCAGGTCGATCTCGCGCTTATGGAAAAAATACCGATTCTTCTCACAGATTTGAAAGAGGCGTTGATCCAGTCCTTCAAGAAACTGCAATTGAGCGCGCAACTACTTTACTGCTTGATATTTGTGGTGGCGATGCCGGACCAGTAATGACTATTGAAGGTAAAAAAGACCAGCTGCACCAAAATTGCATTACTTTAAGAAAAGATCGTCTTGAACAACAGCTTGGGTTATCTATATCTAGTGAAAAAATAGAAGATATACTAAAAAGATTAGGCTTGATTATTTCTCGTTCGAAAGAAGCAAGCTGGCAATGTATCCCACCTAGTTGGCGATTTGATTTATCTGTTGAGGCGGATCTAATTGAAGAAATTGCGAGAATATATGGTTATGAAAACCTTCCAGTTGAAATACTATCAGTTGAGCTACCAATAAATGTATCGCCTGAAAATGAGGGTGAGCTAAAAAATTTACGAGATACGCTTATAGCTCGGGGTTATAGCGAGGCAATAACATATTCTTTTGTAGACCCCTCGATTCAGTCAGAAATTATGCCTGCAGTCACTCCAGTTTCTGTCATAAATCCAATATCAAGTGATATGTCCGTTATGAGGCTAACATTATTAGTAGGCTTGCTCGCCGCTTTGCGCCATAACCTTAATAGACAGCAAGAACGAATACGCCTTTTTGAGGCCGGTCTCGTTTTTACATCAAATAGAAAAACTTTTAATCAAGACACTATGATTTCAGGAGCTATAACTGGTAATCGTATGACAAATAATTTGCACTCTAACAAAGAACCTGTAGATTTTTTTGATATTAAGGGTGATGTGGAGTCGTTATTAAAATTTTATGGATGTTTTGACGAGTATAGTTTTATTAAGGATACCAATACTTACTTACATTCAGGGCAATCTGCGAGAGTATTAAGAAACGGAGATACCGTTGGCTGGTTGGGCCAAATACACCCGCTCATACAAAAGAATCTGGGCCTCAATCAACCTGTTTTTGTATTTGAATTGAATTTAGATTTTATTTTAAAAGGAAAAATTCCAAAATTTTCAGGGTTGAGTAAATTTCCTGAAATAAAAAGAGATCTATCGTTCATAGTATCTGACAATATATATGCAGATGACCTTTGTGAAACTGCATATAAAAAAGCTGGAAAAATCTTAATCGACACCCAAATATTAGATGTTTATCAAGGAAAAGGTATTGAAATCCATAGTAAAAGTGTCTCCTTGGGCTTGACCTTTAGAGATAGTTCACGCACGCTAGAGGATAGTGAAGTAAATGACGCTATTTCTTTAATAGTTGAAGCTGTAAAGAAAGAGCATTTAGGAATTCTCAGAGGTTAAAATGGCAGCACTTACAAAAGCAGACCTAGCAGAGATGCTTTTTAATGATCTTGGGCTAAATAAAAGAGAAGCCAAAGAGATGGTTGAGTTATTTTTTGAAGAAATTAGATCTTCTCTTGAAAATAATGAGGAGGTAAAGCTCTCAGGTTTTGGGAATTTTGATATCCGTGATAAAAAAAGCCGCCCTGGTCGCAATCCAAAAACTGGTGAGGAGGTTGCTGTCACCGCTAGGAGGGTTGTGACATTCAAGCCAGGACAAAAACTAAAGGCAAGGGTTGATGGCCATGCTGGCGTCAAATGATATAGATAAACTTCCTCCTATTCCAAGAAAAAATTATTTTACCATTGGTGAAGTTAGTCGTTTATGTAAAATAAAAACCCACGTATTGAGATATTGGGAGCAAGAATTCCCTAATCTAAATCCTACAAAAAGGCGTGGCAACAGACGCTATTATCAACATCATGATGTAATATTAATACGTCAAATTCGTTCTTTGCTCTATCAGCAAGGTTTTACTATAGTAGGAGCTCGGCAGAAGCTTTTAGGCGAAGATGCAAAAGAAGATGCTTCTCAAACTCATCAAGTAATACGTCAAACAGTTGATGACTTAGAGGATATCCTTAAGGTTCTTAAAAGTTAATCCAGACACTGAAGAAATATCAAGCCTCTTGAATTGCCTCACCTCTTCTGTATTATGACCTGCTTTATTATTGGAGTTATATATATCGGGGCGTAGCGCAGTCTGGTAGCGCACTACACTGGGGGTGTAGTGGTCGTCGGTTCAAATCCGGCCGCCCCGACCAACTTCATGGCCAAATATAACTTACTCGAAATAATTAATAAAATTATATAACTCTAGAGCAGTTTCTGGGTCAATTTTTTGAAGTAAATATAAAGAATTAGTAAATTTTAGCTATCAAATAGACACCTTAAATAAATTATGAAAAATAAAACCATTCTAGTTACAGGTGCTTCAGGGTTCATTGGCCATAATTTTTGTATTTCGGCTAAAAATAAGGGCTATGAGGTGATAGCATTATCGCGGAATAAAATTTACGCTGAAGCACGTCTGAAAGAAATTAAGGTTGTAACATCCTTGGAAGAAATACCGAGCACTAAAGAAATCAATTTTGTCCTGAACTTAGCTGGCGAATCTTTGGCTTCTGGGAGGTGGAACAAGAAACTTAAACAAAAATTTATAAATAGTCGGCTAGATATGACAAATAAGTTATATGACTATTTCACTAATACAAAAAGTTACCCTGAGGTAATCATAAGTGGTTCAGCAGTTGGTTATTACGGCCCGCAAGGAGACAACTTTATTGATGAAGATAGTAGTTACAATAATAGTTACACAAATCACTTGTGTGCTTTATGGGAAAATAATGCATCGAGATTTGTTCACCTAGGATCCAGAGTTTGCTTTCTTCGAATTGGTATAGTTTTAGGTGAGGGTGAGGGTGCACTTAAACGTATGATACCTCCATTTAATTTTGGATTAGGGGGCAAGTTAGGGACAGGAAAACAGTGGTTTCCGTGGATACATATAAAAGATCAAATAAATTTAATTTTTCATTGTCTAGAGCATCAGAAGCTCTCAGGAGCTATAAATTCTTGTTCGCCGAACCCTGTAACTAATCAAGAATTTACTCGAGAATTAGGTAGCGTTTTATCGAGGCCTGTATTTTTATCAATGCCATCATTTATTGCTAAAATTATTTTTGGTGAAATGGCTAATGAGTTACTATTAAAAGGGCAAAGAGTTGTGCCAAAAAAGGCACTAAATTCAGGATTTATTTTTACATATAGTCATATTGATCAGGCCTTAAAAAATATTTTAGTATCAAATTAATTTCCGGTGTAAATGCACCCAGATGAGCAAGTTTCTTTAACCTTGATTTTAGATAGGATATGCAGATCAGGCTTCAATTTATGCCATATCCAACGGGCTAAATTTTCACTAGTAGGATTTTCAAGCCCTTTTATATCATTAAGAAACCGGTGGTCTAGTTGGTCATGTATAGGCTTAAAATATTCTTTCAGTTGACCAAAATCTATCACCCACCCTTCATTTTCAGCCATATCACCCTCAACATAAATAGTAACATTATATGAATGCCCATGCAGTCTCTTGCATTTATGATCGTCAGGAACATTGGGTAAGAAATGTGCTGCTTCAAATGTAAATTCTTTAAAAATTTCCATATTATTCTCTTTGGTATTTTTTATTCAGTATCTTAGTTTGATGAAGCACTTGTGTACACAAAAAGGTACCCTGAAATGTTTGACAAGGCTATATAATCGGGTAGAATGCGCCTTCTTTTAGTGGGGTGGTTAGCTCAGTTGGTAGAGCGACGCCCTTACAAGGCGTAGGTCACAGGTTCGACCCCTGTACCACCCACCAAAGATTAAAGTGTTACAACGGACCGGTAGTTCAGCTGGTTAGAATGCCGGCCTGTCACGCCGGAGGTCGCGGGTTCGAGTCCCGTCCGGTCCGCCATTTTAACAACTTTAGGTATGATAAAAAATTTAAATTTAATTTTGCAGCTAGTTCCTTTGTGTGCTTTTTCAACGCCTATCCTTTTATATGTCTATTTTTTTATGTTCTGATAACACATAATACTCCACTATTTTTTGGTGTAGCCTGGTTGTTTTAATTATAATTCTAAATATGTAATTTTTTTTATTTTTCATTGATGATTCTTTATTGCAAGGTATTTAAATATGACACCATTCAAGCGGATTGCACTGGTTGCCAACGTTGAGCTTGCTGAAATCACTGATCTCTTGAATCGCTTGTGTTGTTTTTTAGAAAAAGAGGGCTATTCAATTCTCTCAGAGAAAAAAACATCCTATTTAATAGACAGTAAAAATATACCTATTTTTGATCATCTGGACAAAAGTTTGAATTTAGATTTGATAATTGTTGTAGGTGGAGATGGCAGCATGCTCAGTGTTGGAAGGAGTGCAGCAGATTTAAATATTCCGCTTTTAGGTGTTAACAGGGGAAGACTAGGGTTTTTAACAGATATTCTGCCCGATGATATGGAAGTTCAATTAAAGCGAGTTTTATCTGGCGATTATATAATATCACATCGTTTTTTATTAGATATTTCTTTATTAAGGAATGGAACAAAAGTTAGCTCAGGTGAAGCAATAAATGATGTAGTATTGCACCCAGGTAGTTCTCTAAGGATGATGGAGTTTGAGTTATATATAGATAAAAAATTTGTTTATAGTCAGAGGTCTGATGGTCTGATAGTTTCCACACCCACTGGATCTACCGCCTATGCTTTATCTGGTGGTGGCCCCATACTGCACCCGAATTTAGACGCGATAGTTTTGGTACCAATGAATGCACATACATTATCTAGTAGACCAATTGTAGTTGGTGGAAATAGTGATATAGAGATCAAGCTAGCTTCACGTAACGAGTTGAGTTCAATGGTTACATGCGATGGGCAAAATGATCTTTCTCATCAGCCAGGCGATGTAATACACATACAGAAAAAAAATAACCCATTAAGGCTAATTCATCAAGAAGACAATAGTTTTTACGCTACCTGTCGTACAAAGCTTGGTTGGGGTAGTCATTTAGGCTCGAGCAACAGAAATAGATAAATTTATTTACAGGACAAGATACTTAGGGGTTATATATAAATGAGAGATTTAAATAACCTCAGTTTTGTGGATCAACTCAGACAAGCACCTATAGTTTTTCTTATTCTTGTCAGCAGTTTTATTGGTACTGGAATTGTTGAGTGGATGCCATCAGTTATCCATTATTTAACTATACAAGATTTTCACTTAACCGCTAATATTAATTCTTTTGATTCTATTATTATATCCATTAATGCAGGTGAGGTCTGGAGGTTAGTTACACCAATTTTTTTGCACTTCAGTATTTTCCATCTTATTTTTAATTCACTTTTTTTATGGGTTTTGGGTCAAAAAATAGAATATAGTATTGGTAGCTTATATTTTTTTATATCTGTATTTTTCATATCTATTATTTCAAACTTGAGTCAGTACTTTTTGGCAGAATCCATTTTATTTGGTGGCTTATCTGGAGTAGTTTATGGTTTGTTAGGCTTTACTTGGATTTCTTATAAATTTTCAAGAGAGCCAATAATGTTAATACCTCAAGGGCTCTTCGGTTTTATGTTAGTTTGGTTATTCTTAGGTATTAGCGGGATAGTAGAGATTATATTAGACATACAAGTTGCCAACACAGCTCATGCTACAGGTCTAATTAGTGGTATGATACTAGGATGTTTAAATGGCTTCCGTTTTTTTAAATAATCGCTTTAAAAAATATTATAAATTCAGAGATTTTTTATTCATTCAGGGTGCATAATGGAATTTCAACAATTAATTGCTTCAGTTACACCAGAAATTTATAAAAAACTAAAGTCCGCAGTTGAACTTGGTAAATGGGCTAATGGGGTAAAACTTTCAAAAGAGCAGCTTGAGCATAGCATGCAAATATTGATAGCTTACGACAACTATAATAAGGAACAAGACGAAAGGGTGGGATATGTTCCGCTTAAGAAAGTAAAAGATGCATGTGACGCAAAAGAAACTCTTAAAGATACAGAAAAACCTATTAAGTGGAAGAGTTGAACTTTTACCTAATTTAATTTTTTAAGAACATATATTCAAGGCCTAATGTCGATGAACAGCAAAACACATCCAACTGAACTAACTCGCTTATGTGACTATAGACCACCAGATTTTCTTATACATAAAACAAATCTCATAATTGATATCGAAGAAGATCAAGCAAATGTATTTTCTGTTTTAGAGATTAGTCGCAACAATCATGAGAAGAAAAATCTAAAACTATTCGGTCAAGAACTAAATCTTAATTCAATTAAAATAAATGGTAATACGCTAGCCACGGAAGCCTATATTTTAGGTGACGAGACTCTCACTATTTTGTCTGTTCCAGATTCATTTGTACTCGAAATAGCTGTTGTTATCTCTCCAAAGAAAAATACATCTTTAGAGGGTCTGTATAAATCTAGAACAATGTATTGTACTCAATGCGAAGCTGAAGGATTTCGGCGAATTACATATTATCTTGACCGCCCCGATGTGATGTCTGAATTTACTACTACGATAATCGCAGATAAGTCATCTTGCCCCGTGCTGCTTTCCAACGGAAACCTTATAGATTCGGGCGACTGTAAGGCTGATCTAAGCGATCTAAAGAATAAAAAAAATGAACGTCATTGGGCAACTTGGCACGACCCTTTTCCAAAACCTTCCTACCTGTTTGCTATGGTTGCAGGTAACCTTTCTGTTGTTAAAGATAGTTTCCTGACTTGTTCTGGAAAAGCTATAGATATTCAGTTATTTGTTGAACCTAAAGATATTGATAAATGTTCACATGCACTTGAATCTCTTAAGCATGCAATGAGGTGGGATGAGGAGACCTATGGAAGAGAATATGATTTGAATCTTTATATGATAGTTGCTGTAGATGATTTTAATATGGGGGCTATGGAAAATAAAGGATTAAATATTTTTAATACATCATGTATTTTGGCTAACCCCGAAACAACAACAGATGATGGATTTAATAGAGTTGAAGCAGTAGTAGCTCATGAATATTTTCATAACTGGTCAGGAAATAGGGTAACATGCAGAGATTGGTTTCAGTTGAGTCTAAAGGAGGGCTTTACTGTCTTCAGGGATTCTGAGTTTTCTGCATATATGGGTTCAGCTGAGGTTAAGCGTATTCAAGATGTAAATTTTCTTCGCTCTATTCAGTTCCCAGAAGATTCGGGGCCAACAGCACATCCCGTTCAGCCTAAAACATACATGGAAATCTCGAATTTTTACACAGTTACCATATACGAGAAAGGAGCTGAAATTGTTAGAATGATCCAAACTTTATTAGGCCGTGAGTTATTTAGAAAGGGATCAGATCTTTATTTCTCACGATACGATGGTCAAGCAGTAACTATAAATGAATTTATATCAACTATGGCAGAGGTTAGCGGACGTGACTTCAAACAATTTATGTTGTGGTACGAGAGATCAGGAACACCAGTTATAGCTGTAAGCGGGACCTATGATCAAAAAAAATGCTCATACAGTTTAACCTTTAAGCAAATTTCTGCAAAAAGTACAAAAGATTCGAGCTCATCTGAATCTAATTATGTAACAGTCCCTTTTCATATTCCGATTAAGATTGGGTTAATAACAGATAAAGGCCCTCTACCAATATCTGATGATAACAATAACTCTTTATTGATCGAGTTAACGAAAAAACAAGAAACTATTACTTTTGAAAATATTAATAAATGCCCAACTCCATCTTTACTCCAAGGTTTCACTGCACCTATAAAGCTTGATTTCTCTTATTCTGAGAAAGATCTAATTTTACTCATGTCTGAAGACCTGGATGGCTTTAGTTGCTGGAATGCATGCCAAGAACTGGCCATACGGGTTATGACTGTAATGCAACATGAATATCGACTTAATAAAAAATTAGAGATGAAATCATATCTTTATGATGCATTTCTTGGTGTTATGAACAGGCCAAATAAAGATAAAGCAATGCAGGCACTACTGCTCACTATACCCTCCGAGCTGATAATGGCTGAAATCTCAAATGAGATTGATATTGAGGCTATCCATATAGTCAGAGATTTTGTATTGAGTGAATTAGGAAAAAATTTGAGTAGTTCCTGGAATAAAATATATAAATCTAATTTGACATCAAAAAAATATATCTTTAATGCAAAAGAGACATCTCAACGTAGTTTAAAGAACTTAGCATTGAGGTATATAGTTAGCTCTAAATCAGAGGGTTCTTTGAGGATGGTTGAAAATCAAATTATCAAATCTAATAATATGACTGATAGACTTGCAGCATTGAATATTTTAGTGAATGACAATAGAAAGAGTGCTATCGATTTATCAAAGAAATACTTAAATAAATTTTACCAAGACTATAAAGATGAGCCTCTAGTATTAAATCAATGGTTTCAGGTGCAGGCGTCATGTTCACTACCAGGTGGTTTGAATCGAGTTAGGACACTCATGGAGCATCCCGCATTTGACTTCAATAATCCCAACAAGATTAGATCGCTGATTGGCGTTTTTTGCACTAATAATCCTATGAATTTTCATTGTGATCGGGGAGATGGATATGAATTTTTAGCTGATCAAGTATTGGCTTTAGATAGGTTAAACCCACAAATAGCTGCCAGACTTTTAAATCCTCTAACGCGATGGCGAAAATTCCCAAAAAAACGTAGAAACCTTATGAAAAATCAACTTAGTAGGATAATTTTAGAAAATGATCTGTCTGGGGATACTTATGAGATCGCCTCTAAGAGTCTTAGTTGATTTTTCTCAATATAATGGCCATCTAAATGCGTAAAATTTTTGCAACCTGTCCTAAAGGCTTAGAAGAAATTCTTGCAAAGGAGCTCACGTCGCTTGGGGCAAAGAAAACTAGCCTGACTGTGGCTGGTGTATTTGCTGAAGGTGATATTATTTTCATCTATAAGTCTTGTCTGTGGTCACGGATAGCTAATAGAATATTATTACCATTAGCAAAGTTTCAGGTAACCTCAGATAGCGATTTATATAATGGGATAAAAAACATTCCTTGGGAGACCCATTTCACCCCGCGCGAAAGCATTGCTGTAAATTTTTCTGGATCTAATGATGTAATACGTCATACGCAATTCGGTGCCCAGCGAGTTAAAGATGGAATTGTTGATAAATTAAATGAGCACTATAACGATCGCTCAGATGTTGATTTAAAAAACCCTGATATCCGAATTAATGTTCGGTTGTCTAAAGATCAAGCTAACGTCAGTTTTGATATGTCTGGTGATAGTCTCCATAAGCGTGGATATCGTAAAGCAATGGTGGCTGCAACACTAAAAGAAAATCTTGCAGCTGCTTTGCTATTTCGTGCAGATTGGCCTAATTTATCAACTAAGGGGAACGCCTTAATTGATCCTATGTGTGGCAGTGGAACACTGCTAATCGAAGCAGCACTGATTGCTGCAAATATAGCTCCAAATTTGAATCGAGAAAAATTTGGGTTTCATGGATGGTTACAGCATGATTGTGATTTATGGTTCCAAATTAGGAATGATGCGCTTGAAAAATGTGCAGTTGGTCTTGCAAAAGAGCTACCAGAGATACGAGGTTACGATAAAGACTCCAAAGCTATTGTAGCTGCTCAAGAAAATATAATATCAGCAGGACTTGATAAACATATTCGGGTGATCTCTAAACCATTAGAGGCGTTTAAATTACCAACCCATAAAAAAATACAGTGCGGCCTCATAATCTGTAATCCTCCGTATGGTGAGAGATGGGGTGATGTCGAAGATCTTAAGCCTTTATATAGAGACCTTGGTGAGATACTTAAAAGAGAGTGCCCAGGATGGAAATTTGCAGTCATTACAGGGAATTCTGACTTATCTGGTGAATTGAAACTTCGTGCAGAAAAAAAATATCAAATATTTAATGGATCTATACCGAGCCAATTAATTTTATATCAGCTAAATAATTTAACCGATAGGGTGGCATCATCATTTCAAAAAAAAATTATATCTGAAAAAAGGCAGATATCTGAAGGCGCTTCAATGCTTTTTAATCGCCTAAAGAAAAATAAAAGAAAACTTAATGGATGGATAAAGCAGTCGAATATAAATTCGTATCGACTTTATGATTCCGATATACCCGAATATGCGGTAGTTATTGATATTTATGGGGATTCAGTTCATATTCAAGAATACGCCCCACCAATACATATTGACCCCAATCAATCAAAAAAACATCTAGAGGAGGTTAGAGAGGCTGTAACCTCTTTTTTTGATGAACAGCATTCTAGATTAATTTTTAAGGAGCGCAGAAGACAAAAAGGCCCGAGCCAATATCACCCAAAGAATGATAAAAATAGTGAAGATTACACATTTAATCTTACCGAGAATAGTTATATTTTCGAGATCAATATGGGTGCTTATTTAGATACAGGACTTTTTTTAGATCATAGACCAGTTCGGAGATTAATCCATGGTCTGTCCCAGAATAAAAGATTTCTTAATTTATTTTGCTATACCGCTTCAGCCACTATTTATGCTATCAAAGGGGGAACTAAATCGAGCTTGAGTATCGATATGTCCAAGACCTATGTCGACTGGGCAAAAAGAAATTTCTCTTTAAATAGTATATGCACCAAATCTAATAAGGTTATAAGGGAAGACTGTTTAGTTTGGCTTGATAAAAATGTTAAAAATAAAGATAAGTTGGGTCAGTATGATTTAGTTTTTCTTGATCCACCTACGTTCTCTAACTCAAAAAAAATGGACTCTACCTTTGATGTACAAAGAGATCATATAGAGTTAATCAAAAAATCTATGCTGCTGCTAGACCAGAACGGGTCATTAGTGTTTACAAATAATTTCCGTAATTTTTCTATGTCTTCGAATATCATAGAAAGATATCAGGTTTGTAATATAAGTGACAACACATTTGATCCAGACTTCCAAAGAAACAAGAAAATTCATAACTGTTGGATTATTAAGCATGCTAAATAAAGTTATAACAATTTACGTTGGAAACAACTGCCATCTATGTGAAATAGGAAAAGATCTTATAATAGAAGCCTTGAAAGCAACTGGCTGGAAATATGATGAGGTTAACATATCAAATAACGTGTTACTTAGAGAAAAATATGGATTACGAATACCTGTGGCTGTTAATCCTGAGGGGAATGAAAAAAGCTGGCCATTTACACGTAGTCAAATTAAGCAACTTATTTTATGATCTTTCGTAAGAACTCTAAAAGTATTTTTTATTCTTCGCCTAACTTGATAAGTAATTTACCAAGATTTTCGCCTCGGTATATTGCTGAAATAGCGGATGGCGCCTTTTCAATACCATGCAAGATATCTTCACGATAGTTTATTTCACCAGAGATTACCCACTTAGTCAGAGCCAATAAAGCCTCTGAATAGCGCTCCTTATGATCAAATATTAGGAAACCTTCCATGCGAGCTCGTTTGATTAATATTTGACGTTCTAATCTAGGTCCTAGAGGTGGAGGGTTCCAGCTAGAAACAGAAGCAGTACCGCAAAGCACAACTCTCGCACCAATATTAAGTTTTTGAATTACCTTGTCACTGATTGGCCCCCCAGTATTATCAAAATATATATCAATTCCTTGTGGACAATATTTAGCTAAAGAGCTTGTAAGATCGTCATTCTTGTAGTCTATTGCTTGATCATATCGATATATATTTTTGCACATATCCACTTTTTTTTGGCTCCCTGTTATACCAACTGTGGTACACCCCTTGATTTTAGCTATTTGGCCAACACAAGAGCCAACTGACCCAGCAGCAGTCGATACTACAACAGTTTCTCCGGTAACAGGCTGACCGACACTTAGGAGGCCTAGGTATGCAGTCATGCCATTTATACCAGCCACACCCAACGATGTTGATATTGGAAGAGAATCAGTTGTTATTTTTCGATCAACAGCAGTAGCATCCACTAAAGCATATTCTTGCCAACCAAACAAACCAGTAACCAAGTCACCAGGTTGATAATCGGAATGACACGAATCTACAACGATACCAGTAGCAAAAGATTTCATAACACTATTAAGTGCCACCGGTTGCGCATAATTACCAATTGCGCTTACCCAGCCTTTCATTGCTGGCTCTACAGACAAAAAAATATTTCGAATAATTATTTTACCCGTTGATATTTTTGGCAGAACAGTCTTAATAATTTTAAAATCTTCTGCTTCAGGAATATTTTTTGGTCTTTTTTTAAGAATTACCTGTCTGTTTTCGTAATGATCCATAGATTTTGGCGCCTAAATTTATAAAAGGTTTACATAAAGTTTCTCACCATTAAAAACAATGGTATCCCCAGCTATAATTTTTTTTCTTTTCCTTTTCTCTATACAGTCATTAACTTCTACTAGCCCTTGAGCTATTGCATTTTTAGCTGCTCCACCGCTTTCAAGTAAACCCTCAAATTTTAATATTTTATATAATTCAACAGGTTCTTTATTAATACTGACTATTTTCATTTTTCGCCTATATCAAGTTAAAAAATTGAGTTGAGTTGGTAGTTGTTTTCTTTGAAATCTCTATGATTGATTCCGGACGATGCTTAGCGATTTCTTCAACGACTAAAGGTAAAAAAGCTGGTTCATTTATTCGATTTTTTGATGTTTTTTTTATTATATCTGGTAACAGGTATGGCGCGTCAGTCTCGACCATCAACCTATTAATCGGTATGTTGCCAACATTATTTTTTAACTCACCTCCGCGCCTTTCATCACATATCCATCCAGTAATTCCTATATAAAGATCTAAATCTAGATAATTAAATAACGCTGCTTTAGTTCCTGTAAAACAATGTATAACTACATTTTTTAGCTGAGCCCTATAAGTGCTTAATATTTCTAATTGTCTTTTATGAGCGTCTCTCTCGTGTAAAAAAACTGGTAAACCCAGTTCAGTAGCTAATTGAAGTTGGTTTTCAAAAGCTATTTCTTGCTCCTTAGGTGTCGATATATTACGGTTGAAATCAAGTCCTATTTCACCAATAGCCACTACACTTTTATCCCTAGCGATCTCCTTAAGATTGTTAAAACTTTCACTATTATATTCTTTGGCACGATGAGGGTGAATACCACATGTTGTATATATCATATTTGGAAAATTTTTAGATAAGTCTTTACAAATATCGATACCCTTTATGGTATCCTGTTCTGATGTACCAGTAATAACGAGCTTTGAGACATTAGCAATTTTAGCTCGATTTACAATGGATATTAAGGTCTTTTCAAAAGATTGATGAGTGAGGTTGACACCAATATCTATTAACGCATTTTCTGATTTAATTGTACCACTCATAATTTAGTAATTTCTTCCTGGTTGCTAATCATCAGTTCACTTTCATTTAGTTTTTTTGCATAAATTGATGAAAAAGCTAATACATTTTGCACATAGTTTCGTGTTTCATTAAATGGTATTACTTCAATCCAAGCATCGAAAGGTATGCTACCCCCAGTTTTTTTCCTCCAGCGACTTACCCTTGTTGGCCCAGCATTATACGAGGCTATTGCGAGAATACGATTACCATTAAATCTATCAAGCATCTTTTTAAAATATAGGCTGCCTAATGCTATATTTATTCTTGCGTCATACAAGCCAATCACCGGATCAAAAGAAATATTATTATTACCCGCTACTTGTTTTGCTGTAGCAGGCATAAGCTGCATTAAGCCTTTGGCGCCAACAGGAGATGTTGCTTCATGATGAAAAGAACTTTCTTGTCTAGCCAGAGCCATTAGTAAATGCATAGGTATTTGGTTTTTTTTTGCATTTTTTTCAAATAAGTCCTTAAAAGCAAGAGGAAATCTAAGATTAGTATCATTCCAGTAACCAGCTTTTATCATGCTTGTTATAGCACCATTGTGCCATAGCCATTTTTTAGATATGTGAGCTGCTGAAATCCATTGTTTTTTTGAAAAATTTCTTGTTGCTTTATTCCACTCTCTGCGTGCTGAGAGATTGAGATTATGGTGAAGAAGCTCCCTCGTACTTTTAATACCTACTTGAGATTCTAGTTCTGTTAATTCAACTTGACTTGGAGTTGAATCCTGATATCGCATATTATTAGATAGCCCGAGTCGTTGAGCGCTCAAAAAACCATAAAAACTTCTTTCGCCGGATAACTTTTTATAACTACTCAAGTCTAGGTTCTTAGAGCCACCATCAATAATCTCAATTAATCTTTGGTTCCAATATTTCCATACCTGTTTATTTTTTAAAACTTGAGGCATTTTTTCTATCCAGATTTGAGCATCTTTCCAATCTGCTATTTGGATAGATTGACGAACCCTCCATTCTAATATTTTATGACCAGAGGAATGAATATTTTTTGTTAAATATTCATCTGATTCTTCCTTCTTTTTTTGTTTAAAAAGACTTTTTATTAAAGAGCTACTAATTTTTATTTTTTCTGCTTCAGAAAATTTATATTTTTTTTGATACTTTAAAAAGACCTCGGATGCTAACTGCGCATTTTTTTTTGCTAAACGCACCAATCCATAAGTTACCGCAGCATGAATTTCGCTAGTATTATTAATTAACTCTTTCGGAGTAAAGAAATTATGATTGATTACGGCACTTTCATTTTTATATGTTTCATATAGCTTTGTTGCAAGTTTTTTATTATCTTTATTATTAATAAATCTTGAAACATATTTTGATAGCTGATAATTACGTTTAGCAATTGATTTTGCATATCTATCCCACGCAATTTCTTCTGTAATAAGATTATCTTTGATCAAAATAACGAATAATTTGTCGCATTCTTTGGGTTGTGAGTTGCCAGAAGACCAAAGTTTTAGAGCAGCTTGAATAGCACTTTTTTTATTACTCGTGTCGCTCTTAATTCTTGCAAATTGGTAGTAACATCTCTGTCTTATTGTTGCTCCACTTTCCTTGTAGTCAGCTAGATAATCTTGCCATCTATTGTGTTTTCTCAAAACTTCAAGCCAATAATATCGTATATTGTCAGAAATTGCTGATCGATCATGTTCGTCTAAGAATTTCCTTATATCTTCTTTAGGAAAGCTGCGAATTTTTTGCAGTAACTCTTGTGCTAAAAGATAGTGTTTTATTGGATAGTCGTTAAGTTTTGTATATTCATATTGATAGGTTGTCATGTCTCTTTTTTGAAGCGCATCATATGCAGCTTTAAAAATTTCACGCTGCTCATGAAGCTCTCCTATGATTGGATCAAAATTTTCTAAAGAAATTACATCATAAGATAATAAGGCTAACCATATTATGAATAATTTACGTAAGACAGGAGTCTGCCATCTCTTGTAAATATGTATGTCGATAAATTTCATGATGAGAGCATATATTATTAAAATAAGTAAATAATCCAAATTTGAGGTTGTTTGTATGCATATACATCATAGCTACAACAATTTATATTAAATAGAGAAGAATTAATTTTTATACATATAATTTAAAAAATTTAAGTTAAAGTTAAAATTTTTAAGTTTCATTACCAAAAATATAATTTACAAGAGAAGATAATGACATACCTGTTCATTTTTTTTGTATTATTGATAATTATTTCACCATTAATGTGGTTTAGGCAATCTCCACGTCAAAAGCTCACAATATGCATGAGAAAGAAAGCTGCTAACCTAGGAATGAAAGTTCAGTTAAGCGCCTCACCAGATAACCAGTTAGAGAAAAAGAGACTAGATTGTATTACTTACAAATTGTCATGGCATATTGACTCTATAAAATCTTCCAAACCACATATGGAGGATTGGTTATTGGTAAAGTCAACAAAAAGAGGAGAGGCCTCTATTTGGTTGGAATGGAACTGGCTTGGCGAGCAGTGTTGCGAAGATATAACTGAGGATATAGCTCTAGCACTTAAAAATCTTCCTATTGCTATCTTTGCATTGCAAGCAAGATCAGATGGAATTATGATTTACTGGAAAGAAGAGGGAGAGGTGGAAGATGTAGTGAGAATTTATGAGTCATTGTTCACTCTGAGAAATGCCATCAGATACTAAATAACAAATTTTTTTTTATCAATTGAATAAATCTACTTGACCAACCTACCATATCTACCTGTATATTCCCCACATGAGATTGAAGTTTTGAACATATTATTTTGAAATTAAAGCACCAAGAGTAATTGCTAACCGAGATGTATATAGGGTAGCAAGGTAAAAAGTACGCGGTCTTCTTTTGTTGGTTTATTCAAGACTAGACTTTTTTGCGACAAATTTAATTGAGCAATATAATCCGATGGCGAAATCACTAGTTATTGTAGAATCACCTGCTAAAGCAAAAACTATTAACAAATACTTAGGGTCTGAGTACATAGTGAAGTCGAGTATTGGTCATGTTCGAGATGTATCTAAGAATATTGGATCAAGCAGTCCATCAGAGCGCGCCAAGGCCGCATCAATCACCCGCAATCTCCCAGAAGAAAAAAAGGCTGCACATAAAGCAAAAAAAGCACGTCAAAAATTGTTCAATTCTATGGGTATAAATCCAGAAAAGGATTGGAAAGCACAATATGAAATTCTATCCGGTAAAGAAAAAGTAGTAGCAGAGCTTAAAAAATTAGCAAAAAATGCAGACACAATTTATTTAGCTACAGATCTGGATAGAGAGGGTGAGGCGATAGCCTGGCATTTACGGGAAATAATTGGTGGAAGTGAAGATCGCTACAAAAGAGTAGTTTTTAATGAAATAACAAAAAAGGCTGTTCAGGCAGCATTTTCACAACCCTCTGAATTAGATTTAGATCGGGTGAATGCACAACAAGCCCGCCGTTTTTTAGATAGGGTCGTTGGATTCATGGTCTCACCGCTACTTTGGAGTAAAGTTGCTAGAGGATTATCTGCCGGACGCGTCCAGTCAGTTGCAGTCAAATTAATAGTACTTCGGGAGAGAGAAATTAGAGCTTTCGATCCAGAAGAATATTGGACACTTCATGCTGATCTTGAATCAAACTCTAGTGATATAATTCGATTTGAAATAAATAAATTAGCAGGACAAAAATTTCTACCAAAAGATAAAAAACAAACATTTGAGGCATTAGAGGCCCTTAAATCTGCAACATACACTGTGACAGATCGTGAAGATAAACCTACAGGTAGTAAACCATCCGCCCCTTTTATAACGTCAACCTTGCAACAGGCTGCTAGCACAAGACTTGGATATGGCGTAAAAAAGACTATGGCTATGGCTCAACGACTATATGCTGGTGGATACATCACCTATATGAGGACAGATTCGATTAATCTGAGTATTGATGCTGTATCTGCTTGTAGAAATTATATACAAAGTAATTTTGGTGAAAGTTATTTACCGGAAAAACCAAATATTTATACTAGTAAATCTGGCGCGCAAGAGGCCCATGAGGCAATAAGACCCTCTAACGTCGATATCATGCCAAATGACTTAATTGATATGGATGATGCCAAGCAACTTTACCAGCTTATTTGGCAACAGTTCGTTGCTTGTCAAATGACCCCTGCTAAATTTACTAGTACTACTGTCACGGTGGATTCTGCAGAATTTCAGATGAAAGCTAAAGGACGTATTATTAAGTTTGACGGCTACTTAAAAGTATTGCCTGCGGTACGAAAAAAAGATGACACTTCAGAGCTTCCTGATCTTCAAGTAGGAGAGATATTAGATCTTAATATCTTGATACCTCTTCAGCATTTTACAAAGCCGCCACCGCGTTTTTCTGAGGCTGCTTTAGTTAAAGAGCTTGAAAAATTAGGTATTGGTAGACCGTCTACATATGCATCTATAATTTCAAGAATCCAAGAAGCAGGATATGTGAGAGTCGAAAACCGTCGTTTTTATGCTGAAAAGATTGGAGATATTGTCACAGTTCGTTTAAATGAAAGTTTCACGGACCTCATGGACTATGGTTTTACTGCTGCAATGGAAAATCATTTAGATGATATAGCCAATGGGCAACGTGACTGGAAAGACGTTTTAAACCGGTTCTACGCAGATTTTTCAAAAAGCTTATCTAAAGCTGAGTCCAAAAATGGGGGTATGAGACCTAACGAGCCAACTCTAACTGATATCAAGTGCCAAGAAACTGCTTGTAATAGACCTATGACTGTAAGAACTGCATCTACTGGAGTCTTCTTGAGTTGCTCTGGGTACACGTTACCACCAAAAGAGCGATGTAAAGGTACCCTCAATCTGAGTTCCGGTGAAGAGGTTATTAATATTGATGAAGATGATGAGGCTGAATCCCGTCAGTTAATAAAAAAACATCGTTGTACCTTATGTGAAACTGCTATGGATAGCTATCTGGTTGATACAACAAGAAAACTATATGTCTGCGGAAAAAATCCAACCTGTAGTGGTTTTATGGTTGAAAAAGGTACATTTGTAGTCAAGGGATATGATGGCCCCTCACTAGTTTGTGACAAATGCGGTATGGATATGCACTTGAAGGACGGCCGTTTTGGAAAATATTTTGATTGTATAAGTGATAGTTGTAAAAATACCCGAAAGCTTTTGAGAAATGGAGAACCTTCCCCTCCAAAAATGGATCCAGTTTCAATGCCAAATTTAGCATGTATAAAAGTTGAAGATCATTATGTGCTTCGTGATGGGGCAGTAGGCATGTTTCTTGCCGCTAGCCAATATCCAAGGCATCGAGAGACAAGAGCTCCACTTGTTTGTGAACTCATGCAATATAAAGATGAAATCGATGTTAAGTATCGTAATATATTTGATGCTCCTCAAGAAGATCCGAACGGAAACAAAACAGTTGTTCGCTTTAACAGAAAAGAAAAGGAACATTATGTGCAAAGTGAGCTAAATGGTAAACCTTCAGGATGGAAGGCAATATTTAAAGATGGTCAATGGAAGATAGAGGATAACCGTAAAACAAATAAAAAATAGAGGCTTTACTTGCAATTTTTTTTTAAAATTAAAGATCTTAAAAATCTTACTGAACAACACTAATATGAATCCCTACGTTGCTATAGTCAATCAAAAAATATCTCTCTGTAAAATATTACTGAGTGAGGGTATTTCGAAAAATAAATTATTAGAAAAAAAGACTGATGCCCAGCTAGAATTAGCTTTTATGCAGTCTGTGATATACCAACTTGAATCAGCTTATATTAATTATCTAAAAGAAATCGCTTTTGCTCACAAATGCAAGGATATTGAATCAGTTGATTCCTTAAAGAAGCTAAAAGTTGGGCTTCTCTCTGCGAATAAGAGTATGGCGGAGTCACAGGAGATAGAATTACTGCTTGGGGAACAGCAAAGTTGGCTAAGCCAGCTTCTTAGAGAGCATAAAAAAATATCTTTACCACCGTTAACAATAAGTAAAAAAAATAATGATCATTCTATTTCTCTCCTTGAGGTAAAACAATTAGATGATACTATGTGTTTAAGTTTTACTGATATTGAATTTTGGGTTAAAAGCTTCACAGAAATATTAGCTAGAAATCGCCAGCTTATGTATGAATGTTGACAAAAATCGGGTATTTAAAATTATACATAATTATAATTGATGGAAAAATCAAATGTCTTTTTTTGAAATAGTTGTTCTGCCAAATGGAGATATCGCGCTCAAAAGAGATAATGATATCGATGAACCGATAATCCGAATTTCTTTCTCAAAGGAAGTCGACGGTTTCTCTGAAGAATCGAAAATAAATGTTGCGAAGGCAATGATAGATGCTGGCATTGATTTATTTGATAAAATGGACCTTGATATCTTGCAGAAAAAAGAAAATGATCAATCTCCTGATATATCTACAATAATTCACTAAATAATTTATATTTTTGTTCTTAGAACCCCTACACTTATTCCTTCAATAGAAAAATTTTGTGTTCTTAAATCCACATTAATTGGTTTAAAATCATCATTTTCTGGCATTAACTTAATTTCATGAGCTACTGAATTCGTTGTTATTCTTTTTACTGTTACCTCGTCTTCGATTCTTGCCACTACAATTTCTCCATTTTCTGCTATATTAGTTTTATGAACAGCAAGCAAATCTCCGTCCATTATCCCAATATTTTGCATACTTGCACCTTGTACTTTTAGAAAGAAGTCTGCTTTTGGATAAAACATATCAGGGGTCACATCTATATAATCTTCTATATTCTCTATTGCAAGTATTGCCTCACCAGCAGCTACACGACCAACTAGGGGTAATCCATTTTGCTCTTCATCAAGAAGACGAATTCCACGGGAAGTACCCTTAATCATTTCAATTACCCCTTTTCTCGCTAGGGCTCTTAAATGTTCTTCAGCGGCGTTGGGTGACTTAAAACCAAGCTCATTGGCTATTTCTGCTCTTGTCGGAGGATAACCTGTTGCCCTTATGTTAGTTTTTATTAAATTTAAAATCTCTTCCTGTCTTGCTGTAAGTGAAGCAGTGATCATAAAAACTCCTTATCCATAGCAAACCACATAGTTTGTTATTAAGTGGGTATTACAAAACAATATACTGTATTTATCAACAGTATATTGTTTTATTTATGTTAATAACAACATTTATTTAATAATTATCGTTTTAAAAATATTTTATTTGTATGTGTTTTTTTAGGGGAGATTGGACAGGGTGCCCCAATATTCATTACAAAAAAATGAGTTATTAATTTAATAAGTAATTTTTTTTTAAATACTAGTTTATGATTGCAGGGCAATACTTTTTTAATAGGGATAAATTATGCCGATAGGGCCTTTAATAATAGACTTGAGCGGCCTTTCATTGTGCTTAGATGAAAAAAGGTTACTCAAAACTCCAGTTATTGGAGGCGTGATACTTTTTTCTAGAAATTTTAGAAACCGTAAGCAATTGATGATGCTCGTATCTGAAATTAGAGATATTAGGCCAGAGATTCTGATATGTGTTGATCAAGAAGGGGGTAGGGTCCAGCGATTTATCGAAGATTTTAGTCCAATTCCCCCGATGCAGACTCTGGGTAATTTTTTGGGTACTCCGTTAGAGAAGTATATCAAGGACTGTGGATGGTTAATGGCTTGTGAGCTTATAGCTTGCGATATAGACTTCAGTTTTGCTCCAGTTTTAGACCTCGATCAAAATACATGCGAAGTGATTGCAGATCGCTCTTTTTCTGAAAACCCGGGAAAGGCTGTAGAAGCTGCAAGTTTTTTTATATCAGGTATGAAAGAAGCAGGTATGGCTTCAACTGGTAAACACTTTCCAGGTCATGGTGGAGTAGAAGTGGATAGTCATATTGAAACTCCCGTGGATGATAGAAGTATTGAAGATTTATTATCCAACGATCTTATACCTTTTGCTAAGCTATCGGCTAGCTTAGATGGGATTATGCCTGCGCACATCATTTATCCTCAGGTAGATAAAAATGCTGTAGGTTTTTCAAAATTATGGATAAATAAAATTTTGAGACAAGATTTAAAATTTGATGGAGTTATCTTTAGCGATGATCTGTCTATGAAAGGCGCTGACGTTGCTGGTGATTATATTAGTAAAGCTAAATCTGCACTTAATGCTGGTTGCGATATGATTTTAGTTTGCAATAATCGAAAGGGTGCTATTGAGGTAATAGATTATTTAGCATCAACTAACTGGACGTCATCACCAAGATTGTCCAGAATGAAGAATAGAAAAAAATTATCATGGAAGCAATTAGTTTCTGATAACCGCTGGATATCAACTAAAGCTTATTTTGAGTCGATTTCTACCGACTAATTAGAGTGTTAATACGATTACTGGGGATTTTTTTATGGCAGCTATAGAGAACTGGTTGATTAATTTAATAGGTGAAAAATTAATAGGTGGCTACTATCTTTGGGTACTAGAGATTTTTCTAATTGTTGTTTTTTCTTTTATCGCTGGATACTTAATTAATAAATTAATAAATATACTCGAAAAGCATGCCTCAAAGTCAAAAACTGTATGGGATGATGCGATTATCGAGGCTTCAAGACGACCAGCAGTATGGGCTATTTGGATTATTGGAATAAATTTGGCAGCATCTGTAGCCTCAAAAGCCGCAGGCTCTGAGTTACAGGATCTTATTAGTTTAGTAAATAGAGCCTCTATAATTTTCTTATGTGCTTTATTTTTGATCAATCTAATCAAAAGGGTAGAGCGTAACTTAACTGATATAGAATATACCTCAGAGCCATGTGATGAAACAACTGTTAAAGCTGTGGGTAAGCTTCTTCGTTTCTCCGTAATCATCACAGCAGTTTTAATTGCTATGCAGCTATTTGGATATAGCATATCAGGATTGCTTGCATTTGGAGGAATTGGTGGCTTAGCGATTGGCTTTGCTGCTAAAGATCTTTTAGCAAACTTCTTCGGTGGTTTGATGCTATATTTTGACCAGCCCTTTAAGGTTGGAGACTGGGTAAGGTCGCCCGATCAAGAGATTGAGGGTACAGTCGAAGATATAGGTTGGCGTCTAACAAGAATTCGAACATTTGATCAGCGTCCTTTATATATACCAAATTCTGTATTCAACAGCATATCCTTAGAAAATCCATCGAGAATGCTAAATAGACGAATATATGAAACAATTGGTGTTCGTTATGACGATCTATCAAAAATGGAGGCAATAGTTTCAGATGTACATAAAATGCTTGTTGAGCATGATGAAATTGATAAGAATAAAACACTGATAGTAAACTTTGATTCTTTCGCTCCTTCGTCAGCAGATTTTTTCATCTATACTTTCACTAAAACTACAAATTGGGTTAAGTTTCATGAAATTAAACAAGATGTCCTACTTAAGGTATCTAGCATAATAGCGTCACATAGCGCAGAAATAGCTTTTCCAACTTCAACTTTACATATGGTTTCTGATTCACAAAAGTATGATCAATAAAATTAATAACCTATGTAGTAGTTTGAGCTATAATTTTTATTTTAATCTAGCGTTGGAGCTAGACTATCTAATAAATCCTTCGCTTTAAGTATGCGTTGATCTGCTGTAAGTATATCAAGATCAAACTTTAATGCGCTGGGCCCATCAAATCTGAACATATCAGGTTTTTTTTGCACTAAATTGATAATATTTTTTGGGTCTATGGATGTATCTGATGCAAGTTCGAGTCTTCCATTTTTATCTCCTAACTCAAGCTTAGTTACACCTAATTTTTTTGCATATAGTTTCAGTGATGTGACGCTAAATAAATTTTTTAAGTAGCCATCAATTAATCCAAAGCGATCAATCATTTCAACTTGAAGTTCTCGGAGCTCAATATCAGAATCAGCATTTGCTATTCTTTTATAGAGGATCAGTCGCATATGAACATCAGGAAGATAATCTTCAGGAATTAATGCAGGTATATTAAGTTTGATTTCAACAGGATTGATGGCTAGCATTGATAGATTTGGTGATTTACCTGTCCGTATAGCCTTGACAGCCTTATCTAATAATTCAGTATAAAGAGTGAACCCTATTGATTGTATATGACCACTTTGCCCTTTTCCTAAAAGTTCTCCTGCTCCACGAATCTCAAGATCGTGTGTTGCTAATGTGAAACCGGAACCAAGTTGATTCGCGTCCCTGATTGCCTCCAGGCGCTTAAAAGCGTCAGAGGTTAATGATCTGATATCAGTTACCAGTAGATATGCATATGCTTGATGATGAGAGCGACCAACTCTTCCTCTAAGTTGATGGAGTTGAGCGAGACCAAATTTATCTGCCTTACTTATCAAAATAGTATTAGCGGTTGGTATATCAATTCCATTTTCTATTATAGTGCTACATACCAAAACATTGAACCGTTGGTGATAAAAATCAGACATTACATATTCGAGATTTTTTTCCCGCATTTGACCATGTGCAAAATTTACTCTTGCTTCCGGAAGAAGCTTGGTCAGCCAGGAGGCTGTTTGCTCAATAGTTTTAACTTCATTGTGTACATAAAAAATCTGACCACCTCTTAATATTTCCCGTAATACAGCCTCACGAATGACATCAGAATTTTTTTCACGTAAGAAAGTTTTTACTGACAATCTTTTTGCTGGCGCAGTTGCGATAATGGATAAGTCTTTTATGCCGGACATGGAGAGGTTAAGTGTTCTTGGTATTGGTGTTGCTGTAAGAGTAAGGACATCTATATTTGTCCTGAATTCTTTGATAACCTCTTTTTGTTTTACACCAAATCTATGTTCTTCGTCTATTATAAGAAGCCCAAGATCTCTGTAGTCTATCTTTGCATGCAAAAGCTTGTGTGTTCCTATGAGAATGTCTATTTTTCCTGTACTCGCATCCTTAAAAACAGCTTGCTGGTTTTTTGTTGAAATAAATCTAGATAGTTCTCCTATTTCTATAGGTAAATTGGCAAATCTATCCCTAAAATTTTCTACATGTTGATGTACCAAAAGGGTAGTAGGAACAAGAATAATAACCTGTTTTCCACTAGATACAGCAATGAAAGCTGCCCTCATAGCTACCTCTGTTTTACCAAAACCAACATCGCCGCAAATAAGTCTATCCATAGGTTGGTCCGATACCATGTCTCTTTTCATCGCTTCGATTGTTTCTATTTGATCTGGTGTTTCTTCATAAGGAAAATCGTTACAAAAATTTTGATAGGCTTCAGGCGTAACTTTGCATGCAAACCCTTTTTTAGACGCCCTTGAGGAATATATATCAAGTAGCTCAACAGCAGTATCAGATATCTGTTTCAAAGCCTTATCTTTCGATTTTATCCACTGTTCCCCACCCAATTTATGAAGAGGTGCTTGAATTTCTTCTACACCGCTATACCGATTAATTAGATTTAGAGAAGATACAGGTACATATAACTTAGCTTTATCCGCATATTCTAAAGCAAGGAATTCCTGGGGCCAGTCATTTGTATTTATAGTTTTAAGCCCCAAATATCTCCCAATACCATGCTCTATATGAACGACTGGAGAGCCTATACTAAGCTCCGACAGATTTTTTATAGCTTGCTCAGAACGGCTTGATTTTCTTGCTCGACGACGATTTTGTATGATTTTAAGCCCAAATAACTCAGATTCTGTTATCAGCAAAATATTAGGCTTAGTTAAATGAAACCCTCTTTCAATCGGGTAGGTTGTAATTGAGATATTATTTTTTGTTTTTAAAAAATCATCCCAAGTTTCAGCTTCATAGTATTTAATTTTATTACTCTGCAATATATCACCCAAAGCCTCCTTGCGGCCTTTAGTTTCTGCACATAGTAATATTCGATTATCAATTTTGCCTGAAAAGACTTCCAGTTTTTTTAGTGTATCTAATATATCAGTATCAGCAGGAATATTCGGCATAGGTTGGAAATTTAGACTAAAAGAATCAGTAGATTTAATTGAGCTGTTTCTTTCTATATATATTTTTTTATATGGGTAATTTTCTAAGGCTACAAAAATTTCATATGGTGAAATAAAAACCTCATCTGGAGGAAGAATAGGGTTTTTACTATCAATATTACATTCTTTAAAGCGACTTTTTATATTACACCAAAAATTTTCTGCATTTTTTTTAGTATCGCTGTCTATAACTATCAAGCAATTTTCTGGAAGGTAGTCAAAAAAAGATGTGCACTCGCTGAAGAATAATGGAAGAAAGTATTCAATCCCCTGAGGTGCGATACCATTCTTTATACTGGAGTAGATCGTTGCATTCCTGTCGTCAACGTCAAATTTTTCAATCCATTTTTTTTTGAATCTTGTTATTGAGTCACTATCTAAGGGAATTTCTTTAGCTGGTAAAAGAGAAATTGAATCAACTTTTTCTTTAGTAAGCTGCGAATCTGGATCAAAGGTCCTCAAGCTTTCAATTTCATCATCGAATAGATCAATACGAAAAGGCAATAACGCCCCCATTGGATAAATATCTATTTTTGACCCGCGTATACTGTATTCACCACGCTCAATTACTGTTTCAGTAGTTCGATAGCCACTATATTGAAGTTTCTTTCTTAGGCTCTCTAAATTAATTTTTTGACCAACTTTGTAGCTAAACGATCGTCCTTGAACGAAGTCTTTTGGAGGTAATCTATGCATCATAGTCATTACAGGTACTACAGTAACTCCAGAGCTTTTTTCTGGTAAGCTGTAAAGCGTTTTTAATCTTTTAGAAATTATATCTTGATGTGGTGAAAAATGATCATAAGGAAGAGTTTCCCAGTCAGGAAATTGAATGACTTTCGAGCTATTACCCAAAAAAAAAGCTATTTCAGACTCTATTTTTGACGCAGTTCTGGCAGATGACGCAATCACTACAACTGGGCCTGCATGTTTTTTTGTTACTTCAGCGACACTAAGGGATAATCCAGAGCCAAAAGAATCGCTCCATAACAGTTTTTTGTCCGCTAAATTTAATGATTGTAAGGATAAAATCGGCATAAAATGTATAATTGTTAAAATTAGCTTATGTGAGTATTTGAGGTAGATGAGATTTACTTTTCAATAACACTCAAAAAAATCCTTAAGTATTTTAGCGACGGTTGCCTCATTTAGATATGGCCAACCAAATAAATTTAATTAATTTTCGCTAAATAGCCTATATTTATTGGAGAATTATAATTGAACAAACTAAGACCATTTTTAGTATTGCTTTTAGTGGGTGCTTTTTTTCTTAATTCTTCTGGCTGTTCATCGCATGATTTTAGTTTTAAAAATTTAGCTAAATCTGACTTAGATGAAGTTTCTGATTATCACTATAAAGAAATTGAGTCTTTGCTCAAGGATCTTACTTTAAAGCTTTATAAAAGAAACCCTAAATACCTAAAAAATTTATCTGGCTATGCAAATCTTACAGACAAAATAGATTACAGGTTTAAACAAATTTTCGATAGGCCAAAGAAAACAAAAATTCCTGAAGTCGCTGCTTATGGAATCGATGCTATTGAGTTATCCTTATCTAGGAACTTTCAGGGAGATAGAGTGCTTGCTTTTATTGGTGGATTGACTGATATGATTAAAAAATCATATGGATATAATACAGAATTTTTTATTTATACAGAGCTGAAAGAGCAGAATTTATATCTAAGTGCCCGAAACTTGGAGATTGCATTTTGGAGAATAACATCATACAAAAATAAAAATGGTGAGCCGTTTATACTCACAAATAGCAGAAATGGTGAAATTGAAAATCTTAGTTATGAGCGTATATTCGGAAAAATGATTGCACTACAGGATATGATGGCCCAAATTTCATCTGGAAAGAACAAGAGAATAGTTAAAACTGTAGTGCAAAACGTAGCCGCTAAAGCTTTTTTTCCATTCTAGTTTAAATTTAGTTGGGCTTAAGGAAACTTATATTTGAATCAGTTATGTTTAATACAAAACTCTCGGGTCACTTTTTAAGTGATAGGCATACTCTAACATGTTTTATGCTCCACTTAGGTTGCCCTTAGGGGTTAGAGGCATGATAATAACGATATAAATTTTATTCTCAAAGAAAGGATCAACTAAGTGATAGAGAAAACCCGCCCTATACCTGCAGATTTTTTTTCAGACTGGAAGGAACGAGAAGCACTCTCTGAGGCTATGATTCCTCTGGTTGGTAGGCTTTATAGAGAAAAAAATATTTCTTTGTATATATATGGAAAAAGTATGGTTAATAGGTCAGTTATTGAATTGATGAAGGCCCACCGTTTCGTTCGCCAAATTGAACAAAATGAATTATCAGAATATGAAACCTACCCTTTAATTGAGGCTTTATCAGATATAAATTTAGGTCCAGCACATATAGATGTTGGAAAACTAGCTGTGAAATATCAAGAGTCAAAGAATACTCAAAGTTTAACTGACTTTTTAAATGAGGAAATTGGAGACAAACTAGATGATATGAAAAAACCCATTCCTGATCCACAGGATGTAATTTTATATGGATTCGGGCGTATTGGGCGATTATTAGCAAGGCTTTTATTAGAAAAAACAGGCAGCGGAGATATGCTTCGCCTGAGAGCGATTGTAGTTCGCGGCGGCTCCACTGAAAGTGATCTTAGTAAGCGCGCCAGTTTGCTTAGACGAGACTCTGTCCATGGAGCATTTGAGGGTACAATTCGTATTTTAAAAGATAAAAATATATTAGTTTGTAACGGTAACCCTATACAAATAATTTATGCAAATTCACCAAGCGAAATAGACTATAAACAGTTCAGTATAAATAACGCAATACTAATCGATAATACTGGTGCATGGAGAGATGAGCAGGGACTAGCAAAGCATACAGAGTGCCCTGGTATATCAAAAGTTATATTAACTGCACCCGGTGAAGATCCAATTCCAAATATAGTTTATGGAATTAATCATCATGATATAACTAAAAATTCTAAAATTATATCCACAGCCTCATGTACAACTAATGCAATTGTTCCTATTCTCAAGGCACTACAGGATGAATTTGGAATCAAAAGTGGTCATGTAGAGACTGTCCACTCTTATACAAACGATCAAAATTTAATTGATAACTTCCATAAAGGGTCACGACGAGGCCGAAGTGCTGCACTAAATATGGTTCTTACAGAAACTGGTGCTGCAAGTGCTGTAGCTAAGGCATTACCTGAACTTAAAGGAAAGCTTACAGGTAACGCTATAAGAGTCCCCACTCCTAATGTCTCAATGGCAATCTTAAATCTCCGTCTTGATCGTGAAACCAGCCTTGACGAAATCAATAATTATGTTAGAAAAATGTCACTTCATTCTCCACTTCAAAATCAGATTGATTATACAAAATCTATGGAAGCAGTTTCATCTGACTTTGTTGGTTCTCGTCATGCATGTATATATGATGCACAAGCAACAATAGTAGATAAAGACAACGTTATACTTTATTGCTGGTACGATAATGAATTTGGTTATAGTTGTCAGGTTATTAGATGCCTTGAGGAGTTTGCAGGGATCAGCTGGAAAATGATACCGTGTTAACTTTTGCTATATTTCTTTAAAAAACCTATAAGCTTTTCGCTAAAAAAATTGTTCCATAGACCTTTATCGCGTATGATTATGCGGTCTTAAAATGCTCAAAAAAATACAGTAATAAAAAAAATACCGCTTAAATAAAGGTATGTGATTTTTTATAAAATAATATCAATCAGTTTAGCACATAATAATGCAAATGATAACTATTATCGTTAAATTATTATAATACAAGGTCTCACTTGAGGCAGAGTTTAGGAAAAAAAATTTAGGGTATTACCAAATGGTCAAAATTAATAAGGGTATGGATATACCCTTATCGGGATCACCCGAGCAAATTATATATAATGGCAAACCTATACAGAGTATCGCTATCATAGGTGATGATTATATTGGCATGAAGCCTACAATGGCAGTTAAAGTTGGCGATAAAGTTAAGGCTGGTCAGATACTTTTTTCCGATAAAAAAACAGAAGGAGTTCATTTCACCTCACCAGTAAGTGGTTTAGTTGAAGCTATAAATCGAGGTGAACGAAGAGTTCTGCAGTCTCTGGTGATAAAATTACAGGGAAATGATAAGGAGAATTTTAAACAATACGATGCTAAAGATATCCCAAAATTAAATAGAAGTGACGTGATTGATAATCTAGTTAAATCCGGTTTGTGGACCTCACTCAGAACACGACCTTATTCGAAGGTACCATCGCCAAACTCAGATTCTCCAAGCTCTATTTTTGTTACCGCAGTAGACACAAATCCGCTTGCCGCGTCTCCTGAATTAATAATCAGCGAACGAAAAGAAGATTTCAAAAATGGACTTTCTGCACTCAAGCATTTAACTGACGGTCCCCTTCATCTATGTACATCTGGTGATTCTGATTTATTTGAAGGCAGTAACACATGTGCAACACTACATAAATTCACTGGCCCTCATCCATCTGGGTTGGTTGGTACGCATATACATTTTATTGATCCGGTAAGCGCAGCAAAAACCGTTTGGACTATTGGCTACCAAGATGTTTTAGCAATAGGTGCGTTGTTCACTTCAGGAAATATTGACCCACAAAGAGTTGTTTCTCTTTGTGGTCCCCAGACACTAAAGCCAAGATTAATTAGAACTCTCATCGGTGCAAATATAAATGATTTGATTCCTGACGAATTACGTGAAGGAGAAAATCGAGTTATATCTGGATCTATTTTATCAGGACGGATTGCCTCTGCCTCATATCTTAACGGAGTTTTTTCCTATTTAGGTCGCTACCATACCCAAATAACTACAATTCTAGAAGGACATCAACGTGAATTTCTCAGATACATTTCACCTGGCTCTAATCGTCACTCGGCATTACCCATATATCTATCCTCAATGAGCCAAACTAATGACAAAAAATTTCATTTTACGACAAATACAAATGGTAGTGAGAGAGCGATGGTGCCAGTCGGAAATTATGAAAAAGTAATGCCACTTGATGTTCTCCCCACACAGCTCCTACGTGCATTAATTGTTGGAGATACAGAAATTGCACAAAAACTTGGTTGTTTAGAACTTGAGGAAGAAGATTTGGCACTGTGTAGTTACGTATGTGTTGGAAAGTATGAGTATGGCCCAATATTAAGAAATAATTTATCTCGCATTGAGAAGGAGGGTTGATAGTGAGAGCACTTCGCAATTACTTGGATAAAATCGAACCTAATTTTCATAAAGGTGGAAAATATGAAAGTTTTTTTGCTCTGTATGAGGCTGTCGATACAATTTTTTATTCACCAGGATCAGTAACTAAAAACGGTTCACATATACGAGACGGTATAGATCTTAAGAGAGTTATGATTACTGTTTGGTTGGCTACATTTCCAGCTATGTTTTATGGTATGTACAATGTAGGCTTTCAAGCCAATACTATTTTAGCTGGTTCAGAAACTATTTATAATACAGATTGGCATGAGTCAATTATTCTCATGTTTGCTGGACATGATCCATCAAGCATATGGGATTGTATGATTTATGGTGCAGTTTATTTTATACCAATATACATGGTTACATTTATAGCCGGTGGCTTCTGGGAAGTTTTATTTGCCTCCGTCAGGGGTCATGAAATAAACGAAGGTTTTTTTGTTACCTCGATACTCTTCGCCCTTATATGCCCACCAGATATACCATTGTGGCAGGTTGCCCTGGGAATTAGTTTTGGTGTTGTTATCGGAAAAGAGGTATTTGGTGGCACAGGTAAAAATTTCCTCAATCCAGCATTGACGGGTCGAGCCTTTCTTTTCTTCGCTTATCCAGCCGAGCTATCTGGAGATGCTGTATGGACAGCAGTTGATGGCTACACAGGAGCAACAATGTTATCCGTAGCAGCCACAAATGGTATGGAGGCAGTACAACAAAATCTTACATGGTTTGATGCCTTTATCGGAAATAAGCAGGGCTCTATAGGTGAGACATCTGTACTAGCAATTCTCGTTGGTTGTGCAATCTTACTTCTCACTAGAATTGGTGCATGGCGTATTATGCTGGGTGTTTTTGTAGGCATGGTTGCACTCTCTTCATTGTTTAATTTAATTGGCTCAGATAGCAACCCAATGTTTGGGGTGCCTTGGCATTGGCATTTAGTTATAGGCAGTTTTGCATTTGGATTGGTTTTTATGGCGACAGACCCAGTATCTGCATCTATGACAGATACTGGTAAATTCTGGTATGGTCTTCTCATTGGAGTCATGACTGTTCTTATCAGAGTAGTAAACCCTGCATACCCAGAGGGTGTTATGTTAGCAATATTATTTGCTAATCTATTCTCACCTCTAATCGATCATTTTGTTGTTGAAGCTAATATTAAGAGGAGAATAGCTCGTGGCTAATAACGATTCTACTTCAAATACTATTCGAGTTGCCTTAGCACTTTGTATTGTTTGCTCAGTCATTGTATCTACCGCAGCTGTGTTATTAAGACCCGCTCAGCAAGCCAACAAAGATCTTGATAGAAAAACAAATATATTAGCCGCTGCGGGTATGCTTGAAAAAGGAGACGATGTTTTAGCTAAATTCGCTACTATAAAAACAAAAGCAGTAGACTTAGCTACTGGAAAGTTCACTGATTCAGTAGATTTGAATACATATAACCAAAGAAAAGCAGCAAAAGATCCAGCTCTTTCTAAAGATCTTGGTGATGATGATATAGCTAAAATTGGTCGTCTGCCAAAATATATGATTGTTTATGTTGTAGAAGGTGCTTCAGGTTTAGAAAAAATTATTTTACCAATAAAAGGGTATGGCTTGTGGTCAACACTTTATGGTTTTGTTGCACTTGAATCTGATTTAAATACTGTAGCAGGGCTTGGCTTCTACGAGCATGCTGAAACTCCTGGTTTAGGTGGAGAGGTAGATAACCCCTCATGGAAAGCACAATGGATAGGTAAAAAAAGTTATGACTCCGACAGTAAGCAAGCCTTGACTGTTATTAAAGGCAAAGTCGACCCTAGTCGACCACAATCAATACATGAAATAGATGGTCTGTCTGGAGCAACCATTACTAGTAAGGGCGTCGATAACCTTATAAAATTTTGGATGGGTGAAAATGGGTTCGCACCATTTTTAACAAACTTGCGATCAGGTGAGGCTTAAATATGTCTAATAAGATGAGAGAAATACTACTAAGACCGGTCTTCAACGAAAATCCAATTGCTCTTCAGATTTTAGGAATATGCTCAGCTTTGGCAGTCACGTCTAGTTTAAAGGTGACCTCTGTCATGTGTATATGTTTAATCGTTGTTGCTGCTGTCTCAAGTATGCTGGTCTCCTTGATAAGAAACCAAATTCCAGGGAGCATAAGAATAATAGTCCAAATGACCGTCATCGCTTCAGTTGTTATCCTTGTTGACCAGGTTTTAAAGGCTGTAGCCTATGATATAAGTAAGCAACTTTCTGTATTCGTAGGTTTAATTATTACAAACTGTATTGTGATGGGTCGCGCTGAAGGATTTGCAATGAAAAATCCCCCCATAGATAGTTTTTTAGATGGTTTAGGCAACGGCTTAGGATACAGTGTTATTTTATTAGCACTTGCATTTGTTAGAGAGCTTTTTGGTTCTGGGACACTTTATGGATTTGAAGTCCTGTCTATCTCAACAAATGGTGGCTGGTATGTCCCTAATGGAATGCTACTTTTACCACCAAGTGCCTTCTTTTTAATTGGCTTATTTATATGGGGACTCAGGGCCTGGAAAAAATCTCAAGTTGAGGCTCCCGACTTTAAGATCGCAGCTAATACGTCCAAAGGAGAAACTGCATAATGGAGCACTATTTGAGTTTATTTGTAAGATCAGTATTTATAGAAAATATGGCACTTTCTTTTTTTCTTGGTATGTGCACATTTTTAGCTATTTCAAAAAAAGTCCAAGCAGCGATGGGGCTTGGAATTGCTGTAATCGTAGTATTAGTAGTAACAGTACCTGCTAACTATATGATTTTTAAGTATCTTTTAACTGAAGGTGCTTTAGTCTGGACAGGTATAGATGGTATGGAAAAGGTAGATTTAAGTTTTCTTGGCCTACTAAGTTATATTGGTGTTATTGCCGCTATTGTCCAAATTATGGAGATGTTTTTAGATAAGTATGTTCCAGTACTTTATAGCGCTCTTGGAGTTTTTCTGCCACTAATAACGGTGAATTGCGCAATTTTAGGTGCTGCATTATTCATGGTTGAAAGAGATTATGATCTAGCTGAAAGTACTGTTTATGGTCTTGGTGCGGGTTTTGGCTGGGCTCTCGCAATTGTCGCGTTGGCAGGAATAAGAGAAAAACTTAAGTATAGTGATGTTCCTGATGGTCTACAGGGTTTAGGGATTACCTTTATAACAGTCGGCCTCATGTCTTTAGGCTTTATGTCTTTTGGTGGAATTGACCTTTAATAATAGCTAAGGAGAAAAAATATATGAATTTAGAGATTTTGCTTGGCGTTGCTATGTTCACAGCGGTAGTGTTAGCTTTGGTTGCTTTTATCTTAGCCGCTCGTGCAAAATTAGTTAGTTCCGGACTTGTAACAATTGATATTAATGGCGAAAAAAATATCACTGTTCCAGCAGGGGACAAACTTTTGTTGACTTTGTCCAATGCTGGATTGTTTTTAGCGTCTGCATGCGGGGGTGGAGGTACATGTGCTCAATGTAGATGCATTGTCACAGAAGGCGGCGGCTCTATGCTCCCAACTGAGGAAACACATTTCTCTAAAAGAGAAGCTAGTGATGGATGGAGACTTTCCTGCCAAACAGCAGTAAAACAAGATATGAAGGTTGTTGTTCCAGAAGAAATTTTTGGTGTCAAGCAGTGGGAATGTACAGTAGAAGCAAACCCAAACGTCGCTACTTTTATCAAAGAGTTAACTTTAAGACTACCAGACGGAGAGAGCGTAGACTTCAGAGCAGGTGGTTATGTACAGCTTGAGTGTCCCCCACATCATGTCAAATATAGTGAATTTGATATCGAAGAAGAGTACCGACAAGATTGGGAGCGATTTGGGTTTTTCAACCATGAGTCAATAGTAGATGAGACGGTAATTAGAGCTTATTCGATGGCTAACTATCCAGAAGAAAAAGGAATAGTTAAATTCAATATACGTTGTGCAACTCCACCACCAGGAACAGAAGGTATACCTCCAGGAGTTATGTCTTCTTGGGCATTTAATTTAAAACCAGGCGATAAAGTTAATGTCTTTGGTCCTTTCGGTGAGTTTTTTGCTAAGGACACCTCAACAGAAATGGTCTTTATTGGAGGCGGTGCTGGAATGGCCCCAATGCGTTCACACTTGTTTGATCAACTGCGTCGCTTGAAAACAGATAGAAAAATCTCATTTTGGTATGGCGCTAGATCACTAAGAGAATGTTTTTATAATGATGAGTATGACACTCTTGCCCATGAAAACGATAATTTTGATTGGCATCTTGCATTATCTGATGCTCAGCCAGAAGATAAATGGGACGGCCATGAGGGCTTTATTCATAACGTCTTATACGAAAACTATCTAAAAGATCATCCTGCTCCAGAGGATTGTGAGTATTATATGTGTGGGCCGCCTATGATGAATTCAGCTGTTATTTCAATGCTTACAGATCTTGGTGTTGAGCGTGATAATATATTTCTTGACGATTTTGGTGGTTAGCTATATGCCTGTTCTTCAAAAAGAAATCGTAACGAGGCCTTTGGCCTCGTTTTTGCTATTACTAGTAAAAAAGTATACATATATTTTTCTTTCCTTATCAGTCATAACTTTCGTCACTGGGTGTGAGTCCTCTAATCCTGAAATAATTTATTCAGGCTCAGTTATGGGCACTACATACGAAGTAAAAATAATTTCGTCAAAAAGAATTACCCCTGGTATGGAAAAATTGATAGATACTAAACTTCAAAGTATAAATAAAATTTTTACTACTTATGATAAATCCTCTGAGCTAATGATTTTGAACGAATCTCCCATTAATGTTCCTCAAATTGTTTCATCAGATATGATGAATGTTCTAGCAATAGCACAAGATGTATACATTAAGACAAATGGCTCGTTTGATCCTACGGTTGCCTCACTAGTAAACCTTTGGGGTTTTGGACCTCAATTATCTGCACAAAAAGTACCCAATGATCAACAAATCTCTAGCCTTTTAAATTTAATTGGACTTAACAAGTTATTAATTGATAAAGAAAAGAATTCAGTCACACGACTTACTGATATAAAAATAGATCTTTCAGCGATCGCAAAAGGTTATGCTGTAGATTATATAGCAAGATTGCTTGATGGTTATGAAATAGAGAACTATCTTGTAGAGGTTGGCGGTGAATTAAGAATGAAGGGAAATAATGCAAACGGAACTAATTGGATCATAGCTATTGAGAGACCATATTTTATTCAAACTGGAGTACAAGAGGTGATACAAATAACAGACTCAGGTTTAGCGACCTCGGGAGACTATCGTAATTATTTTGAAAAGGATGGAAGCAGATATTCACATATGATAGATCCTCGCAGTGGATACCCAATCAAACATAATCTCGTTTCTGCGACTGTTATAGCTAAAAGTGCTACAGAGGCAGATGCATTTTCAACAGCGATGATGGTTTTAGGTCCACAGCAAGCTATTAAAGTTGCAAAAGAAAATAATATATCGGTATATCTAATAATAAAAAATGGTGAAAATTTTGATGCTATTTTTTCTAAAGAATTTAACCAATATTTAACTGGAGAATAGGTATGCTTGAGCTATTTCTTGCTTTCTTTGTATTAGCCTTAATCATGATTGGTATGGCTGTGGGTATAATCATGGGAAAAAATCCTTTAAAGGGCTCTTGTGGGGGCGTAGGGGCGGCATTAAAGGAAGATGACTACACATGTGACCTATGTGAGGGAGATAAAAATAAGTGCGATGATTTATCTGATAATATTAAGAAAAAAAATACTCAGCAAACAATTAGAGATGTTGCTTATGAGGTTTCAATGAGACAGTAAATGAATTGTAAGTTACATTTTTATCGAGATATTATTTCTCTAATTTAAGTTTCATCCCAATTTTTAATGGAAGATTTAAATTTAAACTGTTCCATCTAGTAATATCTTTTATCGAAATTCTGTAATCTTTTGAAATTTTCCACAAGGTATCACCTTGTGTAACTATATGAAAAATACTTTTTTGCTCATTTATTTCATCAATACCTGTACCTGGAATCTTGATCACTTGGTTAATTTGGATTATGTGTCCAGTAAGGCCGTTTAATGACATAAGGGATTCAACACTTATATCGTATTCTGCAGCAATTTCTGAAAGTGTATCACCTCGTTTGATTTGATACCTTTTGAGTGGCGACCAGCTTTTTTTCGGTAATTCTTCAAGTTTACGTAAAAAACTAATCTTTTTTCCAACAGGTAACAGGATATTTTGAGGAGACACAGGATGAGTTACTCCCAATTTGTATCCAGGGTTAAGCATAATCATCTCATTAATATTAATTTCAGCTATCTCTGCAGCTTTATAGATATTAATCTGACTATCAAGATTAACGTTATTAAAATATGGTTTATTCTGTAATTTTGGTAGTTCAATACCATACCTAGCAGGATTTTCTACGATTCTTGATAAAATTAATAATCTGGGAACATAAGATTCAGTTTCTCTTGGTAAATCTAGAGACCAAAAGTCGGTGGGCATGTTCATACTTCTATTTTTTTTTATGGCTCTTCTTACTGTCCCTTCACCACCATTGTATGCGGCAATAGTATGGAGCCAATCACCATTAAAGCGCTTATAAAGATACGAAAGATAATCTATTGCGGCTTTTGTTGATGTAATGATATCACGACGACCATCGTACCAACTGTCTCGTTTTAAATTTAATGATTTAGCTGTTGGAGGTATGAATTGCCAAAGACCAGATGCATGTTGATTAGAATAAGAGAAAGGATTATAAGAGCTCTCTATAGCAGGCAATAAAGCAAGCTCTAGAGGCATATTATTAGCTTCAAGCTTGCTAATAATATGATAAATATATAGTTTACTGTTCTCTGATATCTTATTAATATACTTTTGGTGATCTTGATTCCAGTGCTTCTTGTTATCAAGCTCACTATGGTTAAAATGCTTATTGAGCTTTAAACCTTTTTCCAGTCTAATCCATAAATCTTCATGTGAATTTTTCTCATAAATAAATGATTTAGAGGATGAAAAGTGACCACTAGTCGATATGACCTGGTGCTTTGAGCAACCTGAGGTTATAACAACAACCAAGATTATCATTATTGGTATTTTTGTACGCATTATTATCACTGGTTAATGAATCTTTAATGAAGATTGAAATATTAGTATGAATCCTTCCATTTCCTTATAGCTGCAAATGTTTCGCTAGTAGTTAGATTGGGTTTTTTTATATACGAGCTTGCAGCTTCTTGGATACTTTTTTTGTTAGATCTTAAAAAAGGATTTATTTGTTTTTCCAATCCTATTGTAGAAGGAAGGGTAGTCTTATTGCTCGCTCTTAAAATTCTTACTTCTTTTGCATATTTTTTTAAGGTCACATTATCAGGATCAAGCATTACTGCAAAATTAGTATTAGCTTCTGTATATTCATGCCCACAATATATTTTCGTAGAGGAGGGCAAAGCAGACAATAAGGAAAGGGATGCATACATTTGTTGAGGCGTACCTTCAAAAAGTCTACCACAACCACTTGAAAATAAAGTATCACCACAAAATAATATAGACTCTTCAGCTGAATAATAGGCAACATGATCATACGTATGCCCTGGTATACTCATAACCTCAAATGTGTGTCCAGATAAAGATATGATTTCTTTATCAGCGATTACTTTCGTAGCTTGTTTGATTCTAGCGGTCCCAAAGACTGGAATCGAAAAGCGTTCAAGTAACTTATCTATACCACCAATGTGATCGGGATGATGGTGAGTAACCAGAATTCCATCTAACGATAATTGTAACTTATTCAAGAAGTCAAAAACTGGTTTCGATTCACCTGGATCAACAATAAAAGTTAATCCAGTTTCTTCTGAATGAAAAAGCCAGATATAGTTATCTTGAAATGCTGGTATTCCATGAATCTTAAAAGGCATACTTATATAACTCTTAATCGTTTATTTCATAATTATATAATAAACTATTAAACGAACAGTTATTAAGAAATAATGAAATAAATTAAAGAAGAAAACTATATTAAATTAACCTATTAATATTTTTATGCTGGAACTATAAATGATAAGCATATTTAGTAAGCTAAAAAAATTAAAGAGAACGATAAATTTTTACCAGAGACCGCTCATAGGGAGACTCAATATTGGTTAAAAAGCAAATATGGAAAGTAATTAATAATATAAGAATGCAATATTTTGAGTAAAATAATTGCAGATATCGGGTCTCCTAGAATGATAAACATTAAATTTTATTTGGTAAATCTTATATTATTCTTGCAAAAAAATATGTTCCTCGACCAGTATTCCAAGACTACAAGGCTTGAGAAAAATTTAATATCTCAAAAGATGTAAATAAAAAATTTGTTTTTTTGAGGCTCGCAGTTAAAAAAATTAGGAGTATACGTTTGAAAGAAGTTGAAATTTTTACTGATGGAGCCTGCAGAGGTAATCCTGGACCAGGTGGATGGGGTGCTTTACTAAGATATGGGGTAAATGAAAAAAAAATCTATGGCGGCGATAAACTAACAACAAATAATAGAATGGAATTATTGGCTGCTATTGAAGCTTTAGGATCATTGAAAGAAAGCTCCAATGTCACTTTAACTACAGATTCTGAATATGTAAGAAAGGGTATAACAATCTGGATGCCTGGTTGGAAAAAACGTGGGTGGAAAACAGCTAATAAGAAACCTGTAAAAAATGTTGATTTATGGCAGCGTCTTGAAAAAGTATCGAACGAACATTTAATTAACTGGAAGTGGGTTAAAGGTCATAGCGGTCACCGTGAAAATGAGATAGCAGATCAATTAGCAAATCAAGGTATCGATGAGATAAGAAATTAATTTTAACTAAATTCATACTAAGAGCCCCCAAAAATTTAAATAAATAAAAAAGGCTATTATTAATGGCGAGACAAATCGTACTAGATACAGAAACAACTGGTTTAGAACCCAGTGAAAATCATCGAATTATTGAAATTGGATGCGTAGAGCTAATTGATAGAAAGTTAACTGGTAACCACTACCATCAGTATATAAACCCTGAAAGAGATATAGATAAGGGGGCTGTTGAGGTGCACGGCCTATCAACTGAATTTCTGTCAAATAAACCAACCTTTTCCTCTGTATATAAAAAATTTCAAGATTTTATTAGTGGAGCTGAATTAATAATACATAATGCTCCCTTTGACATAGGTTTTATCGATCATGAATTTGCTAAGCTCAATACAATTGACATACGTATCAATGACATATGTAGTGTAATTGATACGCTTGTTATGGCACGTCAGAGGCACCCGGGACAAAGAAATAATCTCGATGCCCTTTGTAAAAGATATTTTGTTGATAACTCAAAAAGAGACTTGCATGGCGCTCTTCTAGATGCAGAGATACTTGCAGATGTTTACCTGTTAATGACGGGCGGCCAAGTTGACTTTGCTCTTGATATCAATAGAAGCGCTCATGATGGCATGATCAAAAATGAAATAAGACGTGTGAGCGAAAAAAGATCTCAGTTAACCATACACCGTGCTAGTCAAGAAGAGCTTTTGGCTCATAAAGAAAAGCTATCTAAGATAAACTTAGATAGCAATGGGGAATGTTTATGGTTAAAGGGAAAAAATTAACCAAAAAAATAATTTATAACATATATATCACAGCCCAACAGCCTACTACAGAGAGAACGATAGTGTAGGGTAAAGCCATATAGACCATTCTCCCGTAAGACAGTCTAATAAGTGGAGCTAAAGCAGATGTGAGCAAAAACAAAAATGCAGCTTGGCCATTGGGCGTCGCAACACTTGGAAGATTAGTTCCGGTGTTAATAGCAACAGTAAGCAAATCAAAATGATCTCTTGTTATTGTTCCTGCATCCAAAGCGGCCCTTACTTCGTTTATATATACAGTTGCAACGAAAACATTATCACTTATAGCAGAAAGAATGCCATTAGCTGCAAAAAACATCACAGGCTGAACACCTATCTCCATAGCTAGCACCGCATCAATAATAGGCTTGAATAGGTGTTGATCATGTATCACCGCAACAATTGCGAAAAATACAACAAGTAACGCCGTAAAAGGTAGAGCTTCTTCAAAAGCGTGACCAAGTCTATGCTCCTCTATAATTCCGTTAAATGCGGTAAGTAAAACAATTACTGACAGACCAATTAATCCAACTGGAGCTATATGTAGGGCGAGTCCTATAACTAGAAAAAGGGCAACAAGAACCTGTATTACAAGAGCTGCCTTGTTACTGCTTGTTAGTTTCTTTGACTGCTCGACATCAAATTCTACCAGAACAGCTCTTACTGCATCAGGCAGTATTGTGCCGTATCCGAACCAGCGTAACTTTTCTAGGAGAACACATGTTAACAGACCGCATACCAACACAGGCATAGTAACAGGTGCCATCATGAAGAAAAATTCCATAAAATTCCAGCCAGCTTTTTTTGCTATTAATAAGTTTTGCGGCTCCCCCACAACAGTGGTTACGCCACCTAACGCTGTTCCAACTGCTCCATGCATAATTAAATTTCTCAAGAAGGAGCGAAACTGCTCTAGATTTTCTTGGTTTTCTGGAAGAACAGTAATATCATCTGAATGATTGTGACCTGCTGAATCTTGCAAATTTTTACCAGATGCAACCTTGTGATACACAGAATAAAAACCAATGGCAACACTAATAAGTACTGCAGTTACGGTAAGAGCATCCAAGAAAGCTGATAAAATAGCACCTGCGAAACAGAATAATAGTGACAATACTATTTTTGATCGGATTTTAATTAGGATCTTTGTAAATGTGAATAAAAGAAGATCTCTCATGAAATAGATACCTGCAACCATGAAGATAAGCAGTAAAATCACCTCAAGATTACCTTCTATTTCATGAAGTATTGTACTGGGGCTCGTCATTTCTAAGGCAACTGCCTGAATTGCCAAGAGTCCCCCTGGTTGAAGTGGATAGCACTTTAATGCCATAGCTAAGCAGAATATAAACTCTAGAATTAAGCACCAGCCAGTTATAAAGGATCCCAAAGGACTAAAAAGTATTATAGGATTAATAACCAAAAAGGCTAAAATTGTATATTTATACCAAGTGGGTGAGTTGCCTAAGAAATTCTTACTGTAGGCATGAAATAATGACTGAGACATGGGATCCCCTTTTAGTTCTTTAATTATTGATTATAGTTAATAGATTAGCACTTTGT
>Ga0233432_10000114_pt1 | contig 71802 bp, 59 predicted proteins | sample SI_122_August201_6_FD_179870 | JGI IMG/M metagenome (GOLD analysis project Ga0233432, IMG submission 179870) | Seawater microbial communities from Saanich Inlet, British Columbia, Canada - SI_122_August2016_10_MG | ecosystem: Environmental > Aquatic > Marine > Inlet | place: Canada: British... | reverse complement strand
ATTGGACTTATTCTAATTATTTATCTTGGTTTCTTTTGCGGTAAAAGAGGAAAAATTACTCTTTTAGTTTTATTATTTGCAGCAGGAATGTCGGATGCAATATGCGCACAAATAATTAAACCATGGGTTGGAAGAATAAGACCATCGCACGAGTTTATCGACTATATTAATTTGCTTGTTAAAAAAGGTGGTAAATGGAGTTTTCCCTCAAATCATGCAGCTAACAGTTTTGCATTTGCAACAGTGCTATCCTATTTTTATGAAAGAAAAAAGCTTATCCTATTTATTTCTGCTTCTATAATAGCTTATTCTAGGGTTTACGTTGGTGTACATTACCCTTTAGACATACTATTTGGCGCCTTGGCAGGTTATGTACTTTCATGGGTTGTACTATCTTTTTGGGTAATAATAAAAATGCGGGAGTTAAAAAGAGGACGAATGTGGGTGTGGTATGCTAGTGATACACCACCACTTATTTAGTTAGGCATATTATCATCTGGGGCTTTTACGCCAAAAGGAGAAAAGCCATCTTCATTTTTTGGTACGTTTATTTCACCATGTTTAGACTCAAACTTTTTAATATTATCTCCAAGAGCTCTCAGGAATGTTTTAGCATGTGGTGGTGCCATGATAACCCTTGAATGAACTTTCGCCTTAGGTACACCCGGAAGGATTCTAGTAAAGTCTAATACGAATTCTGCTGGGGAGTGCGTGACAACAACAAAATTTGAATATTCACCACTGCTAACATCTGCATCGAGCTCTATATTAATTTGTTGAACATTTTTTTTATCATTTTCCATTACTAACCTTTTTTATTTCTTAGATTTCTCAAAATCTCTTTCGTTAAAGTCTTCCCATTCATCATTTAAACCATCAAACTGTGAATATTCTTTTATATTTTCATCAGCTTTATCTTCAGGAAGAAGCTCATTTTCATAAATATTGTAATGGTCTTTCTTTTTTTCGAACTCGCTTGGATCACCCTCTTCTTCTTTTGTTTGATCCAAATCGTCAACATCTTCACTGTATACCTCTGGGTCAAAAAAGTCCAAATTATCTACAATGCCATTAGCCATTAGAAATTCTAAAAAATCTAAAAACTTTCTGCTTTTTAAGTCTGCTCGACAATGAGGACACACAAGAGAATCTTGTAAATCAACCTCTTCAAGAGTGTTCTCACATACGGGACAAATTATTCCTTCTAACATAAATTTTACCTTTATAAACCGGCGGGTAATATAATTGGTGAAACACAATAGGGCAACTTATTATGTAAATAAAGTTAATTTTTTTTAAAAAACTTTTAAAGAGATACGCCTAAAAGACCCAGAATTCTTGAGAAATAACTCTCTAAAAATTCATTTTTTTTACGCTCTAGTGTGATTGTATATATTCTTCTCGCTATTGTTGAATCAAATCCTATTTTTATGGGAGCATCAAGTTCAAGCGCAAGCATAGTTGAGGCTGCACAAAACTCTGTGTTTAAATCCACTATCGCATCATACTTGGAAGAGTTTATTTGATCGAAGAGAGCAACAGATTTAATAGTATCAAAATAATTTAGATAATTATCTTTATAGGTAAAAAATTGAGCATTACCAGTATCAGGATAAAACTCTTTTGATTTTTCGCTGCAAAAAAGTCCAATTTTACATCCAGGTAACGGATTTTGTATTTTTACTAAATAATTTGCTATTTTAGCGTCTTCTTTCTTTTCAGGCAAAAAAAATAAAATTGAGCTTACTCCTCTACCCTCTTTACTTATCTCTATTGAAAGATTGTCTACTTCCTTATTTAAAAGATTTTTCCAAAATAGTAACAGTTTAAATTTTATGGGTATGTCCACATCTGAACTTACTTAAGATCAAATAAAACAAAATAAAAACTCTTTTCCTTACTACTTAGTGCTTAGGTATAATCATAGTATAATATTTACTTAATATGAAAAAAGAAAAGCCCGGGAAATTCCCATTTACTAGAGGGTTGTACCCTGAAATGTACTCATCTCGCCTTTGGACCATGAGGCAGTATGCTGGATTTACCTCTGCAAAGGAGTCAAATTCTAGATATAAATACCTCTTGGAAAATGGAGTGATGGGTTTATCTGTTGCCTTTGATTTACCTACACAAATTGGCTATGATTCTGATGATTCAATGGCAGAGGGCGAAGTTGGACGAGTAGGCGTGCCAATATCTACTTTAGAAAATATGCATACTCTTTTTGATGGTATCCCTTTAGACAGTGTCTCAACATCAATGACAATTAATTCTACCGCTGCCATACTACTCTCTTTTTATATAGTTAATGCAGAAAATAAAGGTATCCCGTTGACCAAACTTAAAGGTACAATACAAAATGATATCTTGAAAGAATTTGCCGCCAGAGGAACCTATATTTACCCCCCATATCCTTCTATGAGGATAGTAACGAATATTTTAGAGTTTTGTAATCAGAATCTACCAAAATGGAATCCTATCTCTATTTCTGGCTACCACATTAGAGAAGCAGGTAGCACTGTAGAGCAAGAACTCGCTTTTACGTTTGCGAATGGAATCGCATACATGGAGACAGCTATTAAAAATGGATTAGATCCAAATCAATTGGGTCAGCAAATTTCTTTTTTCTTTAACTCACATAATGGATTCCTTGAAGAAATAGCAAAATTTCGTGCCGCTAGAAAGATATGGGCCACAATTATGAAAGAAAGATTTGGTGTAACAGACGAAAAAGCGATGATGTGTCGTTTTCATACTCAAACCGGTGGTTCAACTCTAACTTCAGAACAACCTAATAATAATATCGTCAGAACTACAATACAGGCGTTATCGGCTATATTGGGGGGAACACAATCTTTACACACAAATAGCTTTGACGAAGCGCTATCATTACCCTCAAACGAGTCCGCTAAGTTAGCATTGAGGACACAGCAGATTATCGCACATGAAGCAAATATCATCAATCATCCCGACCCTTTTGGTGGAAGTTATATAATTGAAGAAATGACTGATAGCTTAGTTGAAAAATCTTTTAAAATTATTAGTGAAATTGATTCAATGGGTGGTGCCATTAATGCAATAGAAAGTGGTTGGGTTGAGAATCAAATTTCAAAAAGCGCATATGATTATCAAAAAGATATAGATGATAATAAACAAGTAGTAGTAGGCGTAAATCAATTCAGAGATGAAAACCAAAAAGATATAGATACGTTTGATATCAATTTAAATTCTGCAAATGATCAAATTAATGCTCTCATTAAATTTAAAAAAAATAGAGATAATTCTAGTGTTAATGAAAAGTTAGAAAGATTAAAAATTCTAGCTCAATCTACAGATAATATCATGCCTGGGATTATAGATTGCGTTAAGGGCCAGTGTACTTTAGGAGAAATTTCAAATGTTATGAGAGATATATTTGGCATTCATGAATAATAAAAACATTTCTATTATTTTAGGAGTTACTATTTCTTATTTACTCCATCCAATGATTATATCCTCATTCACTTTTTGGTATTTAATATCTGGCCCAGCAGCCAATATTGAAAATTCAAAAACAGTTTTTTTAACTTCCTTAGTTTTTAGTACTTTGCTGCCTATTGTTACTTTTTTAATACTAAAAAATCAAAATTTAATATCTGATTATAATGCTTCAAAAAAAGAAGAAAGATTACTCCCTATGAGTATAGGTGCTCTCTTTTTTTTAATTGGGTTTATCATCCTTAGAGAAATGAACACACCAAAATTGATCCAAGGTATAATGTTTTGTGGAATGATTAATACTATATTGGCATGGCTTATTACTAAATATTGGAAAATATCTATTCATGCAATTTCCCTTTCATCGAGTGTTACAATATTTTGGATATTTGGGCATGAATACTTATTTATATTCATTGGGCTTTTTTTGATATTGGCTGCGGCACGCTTGCTTGCTAATGCGCACAATTTTCTTCAAATTATAACTGGCCTTATTTTAGGTATTACCTCTACTTTATTTCATTACTCAATTCTATTTATTTAATTATGATATTTACTCAATTAATTCAAACAAATCTCCGAACTAAAGAACTAGGTAAAAAAGTCGAATATTATAATAGACTGGACTCAACAAATGAAGAAGCATGGGAATTAATTGAAGAAGAACAAGACAATCAGCACGGCACTATTGTAATCACAGAAAATCAAATAAAAGGTAAAGGACGAAAAGAAAATTCATGGTCTATGGTTGCAGGAAAAGGATTAGCTATATCAGTAATACTTGATAAAATATACCCTGCCAATCATTCTAGCTTCATATCTCTAGCCACGGGCATCGCTGTAGTTGAATCCTTGGAAAAAAGAGGCATTGAGTGTTCATTAAAATGGCCAAACGACATTTATTATCAAGAAAAAAAACTTGGCGGAATTTTATGTGAAAGCAAAATAAAGAAAGATGCCATTGATAAAATTGTAATTGGCGTAGGTATTAATGTTAATGAAACAATCGAGGAACATCCCGACGACCTTCAAAAAAGCATAACAACTATGTTTAGTATTACAAAACATGCGCATCAAAGGGAATTAATTGTAGCTGAGTTTATTAATTCTTTTGAACGCCTACTAAAAAAACTCAATGACAAACCAACTAGTATAATCGATGAATGGCTTAACTATTGTTTACATTTAAATAAAAAAGTTTCTTTCTCAAATGATAAACAACTTGATGAAGGCACCTTTATTGGCCTCAATGAAAAAGGCTATGCCCAAATAGAGATCAATGGTGAAGTCAAAACATATAATTCCATAAATCTAATCTAAAAAATTTAAATGTTTAATATTTTTAAGTTAAATAGCACTATCTTTATTAATGGATAAAAACAAAATATTAAACTCTTTAAATAATATACTTGAACTTGAACTTGCTGGCGTTGTTAGGTATACCCATTACGCATTCATGGTTCAGGGCCCCTACAGATTAAGTGTTGTTGACTGGCTTAGAGAACAAGCAAAAGAATCTTTAATGCATGCTGAGATGGTTGGAGAACATATTACAAGCTTAGGAGAACATCCGACTCTTAAAATTGGAGAATTATTAGAAACACATAAGCATTCAACGGAAGATATCTTAAATGAATGTTTAGAACATGAGAAGTCTGCAGTTAAAGCTTACTACGGTTTATTAGAAAACATCGATGGAAAGTCTATAATGTTAGAAGAGTATGCTAGAACTATGATTGCAACAGAAGAAATGCACCAAGCAGAGCTCAAAAAAATGTTAAGAGATAACTTTTAGATTATCTCTTAAGAATCGTATGCTGCTAGTCCTGTAACAGACTGTCCCAATATTAGGGAATGCATTTCATGTGTTCCTTCATAAGTAAAAACGGTCTCAATATTCGTCATATGCCTCATCGGAGAGTAATCCTCCATAATTCCATTTCCACCTAAAATTTCTCGACATGTCCTGGCTACATCCCTAGCCATTTGGCAATGATTCCTCTTCGCTAAAGACACCTGGTCAAATCTCATTTTCCCACTATCCTTTAATCTCCCAAGCTGATAAACCGTTAACTGAGCCATCGTGATTTGTGTAATCATTTCTGCAAATTTGGCTTGTGTCAACTGGTAACCTGCGATGGGCTTACTAAATTGCTTTCTTTCTAAAGAGTAATCCAATGCAGTTTGATAACAATCAATAGCGGCCCCTACCATTCCCCAGGCGATACCATATCTTGCCTGAGTAAGACATGAAAGCGGTCCTTTCAATCCCTCAATATCCGGAAGCCTTGAGCTATCTGGCACTCTTACATCAACCATTGATAATTCTGAAGTAACAGAAGCCCTCAAACTTAATTTCCCATGAATATCGTTTGAAGTAAAACCGTCCATTCCTTTTTCAAGCAGAAATCCTCTTATTACACCAGATTCATCCTTTGCCCAAACAAGTGCAACATCGGCCAAACTCCCATTCGTAATCCACATTTTTGAACCATTAATAATCCAATCATCTCCATCTTTTTTTGCAGAAGTCGCCATGCCTCCAGGATTTGAACCAAAGTTCGATTCAGTTAGTCCAAAACAACCAATTAATTCACCTGCTCCAAGCCCTGGTAACCACTTCTTTTTTTGTTCATTTGATCCATATGAATGAATAGGGTACATAACCAATGAACCTTGAACACTGGCAAATGAACGTAACCCGGAATCGCCTCTTTCAAGCTCATGAAGAATTAAACCATATGCTACATTACTTACACCGGCTCCACCACTCTCTTCAGGTAAAGCTGAACCCATAAACCCAAGTTCACCTAATTTTGTAGCAATTTCTAATGGAAAGGTTCCTTTTTCAAAGTGCTCATTGATTAGTGGCTTGAATTCTTTCGTAACGAATTCATTTGCTGTTTTTTGAATAAATAATTCTTCTTCAGTTAATAAATCTGATATGTTGTAAAAATCTGGACCAATAAGTTTCATTACATTTCCTCGGTTGTTTTTGATGAAATTAATCTAATAAAGTATAAAATAGTAAACATCGATAATAATAATTATAAAACTATGTTTCTTTGCTCTTCAATTCCCATTGAAATAACGAAAGGGTCTTTTTCTTGAGATTTTATAAAGTCACTTTTTGAAGTTAAACCATTCCAATTATGATCTATCAACACTTGCGCAACTGGACTACCAAGTGAATTTCCAGGTCCTAGAAGGACAATATGGTCAGGGCAAAATTCTTTTACTGCAACCTCTATAGAACAAGAAAAATCATAGGGCTGTACAATTTGATGAGCTAACGTATAACTAAATAATGCTTGAGTATCTGTCGACCAAGGAGACCAAATATTACCCCGTCCATCTATCAAAGGGATTTTAGGCTTATTAAAATTTTTATACTCAAAATGAGATTGTGCGAGTGTGGACGCCTCTTCAAGGTGATGAGTATGAAAAGCAGCATGAAAAGGAATCTGAAAAGGATATTTGTCAATAGCAGGTAATGAGTTTAAAAGATGATCAAGGGAACTCTGTTCACCGCCGATCACAATGAAACCACCTAGATTTATAGATAAATGGGCTCCAATTTTGGCAACTTCATCTAATAACATATTTTTTCGATCAATATTCATTTGCCAGTCTTTATCAATAATTGGATATATAATCTGTCCGCCCTCACCGTGATTTTGAGTTAAAACACCCATGGTCTGAATGAGCTCAAAACCACTTTTACTTGTTAAGGCACCACTTAAAGCCATCGCAATATACCAACCCATAGAATTGCCACATACCGCTGCGACTTCATACTCTTCTTTATTAATCAAGTAGTAGTCTTTTAAAGAACAAGAATAAATCAAAGGAGAAGCATTTTCTCCAGTCATATGTGTTTTTGCTCTAAAACTATTTTTATCAAGCTCAAAAATACTTTTAAATTTTTTTGCAGATCTTATTTTATCTTGCTCTTCAATCATTGCTCGAAGATTTGAATCAACATTTTCTAAATAATTTGAAGTTTCGCGGGTATAAGAACCTCGGCCGGGACAAACAACGACTATTCTTTTTTTACGCATTTTCGTACAATTTTAATGCTTCAAATGTTATTGTCTTACTGTTTGGCAAAGTAGAAGTTGCTGCATCACCAAGCGGAATAAAACTATCCTCAGCCGCATGAAGATTTATATCATATCTGTTTTTCATTTTTGAATATAATGAAGACATTAAACCTTCTCCATAGGATCCTGAACGCCTACACTCATCTACAATTAAAATTTTATTGGATGATCCAATTTCGGTTATTAACTGTTCAACATTAATATCAGAAAGCCAGCACAAATCAATAATTTTAATTTTCTTCTTTATTTTTTTTTCAATTACAGGTTGCGCTTTTAATGAATGATAAAGACCATTGCCGTAACTAATAATAGTTAAAGCATCACCATCACCATAATGAATAAATTTTCCAATTTCAAGAATTTCGCCTAATTCTGGATAATTAAAACACCATTTATTATCTTTAGCTTCATGAAGGTCCTTAGTCATGTATAGAGCAATAGGTTCAATAAATACTACTATTCTTCCATTTTTGTAAGCATGCTCGACTGCGGTCCTTAACATCTTGACCGCATCTGCACCATTTGAAGGACAGGCTACAATCACTCCTGGTATATCTCTAAAAATTGCTAAAGAGTTATCATTATGAAAATGACCACCAAAACCTTTCTGATAAGCTAAACCTGCGATACGTATTACCATTGGGTTTGTATATTGAGATTGACTAAAAAAAGAAAGTGTTGCTGCTTCTCCTCTTAATTGGTCTTCAGCATTATGAAAATAAGCTAAAAATTGTATCTCTGGTATTGGTAAAAATCCATTGTGAGCTAATCCTGCAGCAAATCCAATAATGGATGTCTCATCTAAAGGGCTATTAAAAACTCTCCTTATTGAAAACTGCTCATATAAACCTGAGGTAACATGATAGACACCTCCTTTTTTAGCTACATCTTCACCAAAAATCAAACCATTTTTGTACTGTAGCATTATATCAGAAAGAGCATAGTTTATTAGCTTAGCCATATGCGCAGGCCTAGACAGCCTTTTATATTCTTTACCAAAAATTTCAGATCTCTTTTTTTCTAGAGGTGAATCGGGAAGATCTTTTCTAATATTTGAAGGAACAATGGACTTCATTACATCTGTTGCTTTTGAAAGTCTTGGTTTTGTTGCTGCTTTATCAAAAACATAATCCACTTTTTTTCTAGCATGCTCATATAAATTTAATATTTCTTCTGATGACAAGATGTTATTTTCTAATAAAGCTGAAGCGGAGTAAAGTAATGGGTCTCTTCTTTCAGCCTCCTCGATATGATCTATTTCCAAATAACTTGATTCAATATCAGAACCAGCATGACCCATTAACCTTACAGTTTTCATATGTAAGAAAACTGGGGCCCGATTTGAACGGCAATATTCCTCAGCCATTTTTGAAACTCTTATTGTATCAAGAATATTTAACCCATTGCAGCTAAAATATTTCAAATGCTTTTGTTTTGAATAAGTATTTTTTATCCAATCGTTTGGTGTTGGAACAGAAATACCAACGCCATTATCTTCACAAATAAAAATTATAGGCACTTTCCCACCTATACTTCTTACCCACCTTGATGTATTAAAGCCTGTTAGTGCGCTTGCATGATTTGCACTCGCGTCTCCAAAACTACAAATAACTATACTATTTGATTTTAATTCTTTTTCTTTGATTCTTAGATCTTTAGCTCTATCAATTGAAAAGGCAGTACCAACTGCTTTTGGAATATGACTAGCAATTGTGCTTGTTTGAGGCGGAATATTTAATGGTTTACTTCCAAGAACTTTATGTCTACCGCCACTGATTGGGTCTTCTGAGGATGCCATAAATGATAGTGCCATATCATAAAGAGGCGTACTCCCAAAAAGCTGTTTTGAACGCTCAATAAAAAAGGGGCCACTTCGATAGTGTAAAAAAGCAATGTCTGAAAATGGAAATACATTACCAAATACGGCATTAGATTCATGTCCAGAACTTCCAATAGTATAAAAACATTGTCCTTTATCTTTTAATTCCCTCGCTTTTATATCTATATGCCTACTAAAAACTTGACTTTCAAAAATAGATACTATCTCATTGGCTTTTATTTTTAAATCATTTATCGTGGAAGGCTGTTCATTTTTTGGAAACGAATTGCTTTTCAAAGATTCTAAAAAATTATTATCTATGATTTCAGCTCTGTTAAATTGATTCATATCTTTGGTGGAAATCCTCTGAAAAGCTTTATTTTTTTTTAATAAATTTTGCTGGTATTCCACCCCAGACTTCCCCGGGAGGGACTTTTGTATATTTTGGAACTATTGCCCTAGATGCTATAACAGATCCATCACCAATGATACAGCCTGGATTAATTTGCGCACCTAAACCAATTAAACAATTATTACCAATTTCAATTGGTGAAAATACTAGATCATCTCTTTCTGCTAAATGAGGAGTAATAATTACTTTTGACCCAATAATTGCATTTTTGCCAATTGAAACTAAGTATGGATCATTTATCCGATCACTGCTTACAAAAGCTCCCTTACCAATTTTGCACCCGAGAGCCCTATAATAAAAGTCTGTAATCCATGATGGAACCATGTGATGAATGCAAGGCTTAGCTAGACGATCTAGAACATTTAAAAAACCCCATCTTATCGTTAATGCAGAAAGAAAAGGAACCCGGATGGAACCGATTGAAGGCTTGAAAACATAACTTAATAGAGCCGTTAGTAGAATTGTTGAAAGCATCCATAATACATATGCAAGCCCAATACTGATTCCGATATATAAAGAACGCTCAAAATTTGAATGAGATACTGTGCTTTGAAAAATATTTAAAACAATGTAAACACCGGGAACGGATGCAATACCCCAATGAATTCCAGTATAAAGAACTACAACGGTTGTTAAAACATTTTGTGTGAGTTTCCACAACATAAGATAAGTTATTTAATTCGAATTGTATCTAATCTTGGTTATCCCAGTAAACTTCTTGCCATAGTTTTGTTGTTTCCGGGAAAACATTTAGCATAATTTTTTTCAATGCCTTTGCATATTCTTGAATCTCAATTTGAGCGGTTGCCTCATCTCTGAGCTCAATAAAATTCATAATGGATTGAAAAGAGGCTGTCCACCAAACCTGAGTGTAGACAGTTAAAGGAAGAATGCTCCTTGCTTGCTCTTTCGCAACACCCATTTCAATCATTTTTTCGTAGGCATCTATAGACCTTTGTTGAGCCTCACTCCATAGAGTCTGCGCACCACTTTGATCTTCCACTAGACCCTCACTCGCCTGTTTATTATCGTCAGATTGAGCACGAAAGTTTTTGGGCATATAGAAATCAGAGTATTCAACATATCTTCCACTTATTTCATTCCAGGCATGATCTTTTGTAGGATGATCTGACGTCGTCTCTATACCTACAACATGTTTATACCATTGTCTCATTACAAATTCTGGGGCTTTAATAATCATCATCACATGCTGATGTCTAAATGGTGAAAAATGCTTGTGCTTAATAAGATACTTTGAAAGCCTTCTATCCTTGCTTGTAAATTCTTTTGACCGTCCGCCAAATGAGACTCTTGCCGCATTTACGGGCGTAAGATCATCGCCTAACACATCAACGACTTCAATATAGCCCTTGTCTAGTACTTTTTCGTTATCAACATTACTCATTTTAATTCCTATCGCAATTTATTTTTGACTCAATACTTTAAACGTTTTATCTACAGATAAATTATAACCAGCAATAATACCAGGTTCAATTAAAGTTTTCTCATTATTAAAATTTAGTTCTTGACCATTTTTTAAATTGATAGCCTTGCCACCAGCCTCATTAATTAAACAAACTCCAGCGCATACATCCCACTCATTTTTGGGGCGAAGCGTAGCAAAAACATCAGCTTTACCTACAGCAGTTAGTCCCATTTTATATGCAACACTTCCAATTGGCTCTAGTTTTTTAAAGTTTTCTTTAAATGGCTCCCATAATCCTCTTCTAGATTCTGAACGGCTATTAAGAATTATCATTTCTTTTGTACTGTCTTTTTCTGATACTTTAAATTTTTCATTGTTTAAAAAAGTACCAGAGCCCTCGCTCGCATGAAATGTTTCACCAGTAACAGGGTTATGCAAAATCCCGACGATTGGCTTACCGTTTTTTACTAGGCCAACACTTACTACAAATTGAGGAACACCCTCTATGAATTCCTTCGTTCCATCTAAAGGATCAACAATCCAGACTTTTTCTTTTTTTAATCTGTCTTTTGAATCTACAGTCTCCTCAGATAACCAACCATAACTAGGCCTGGCTCCAACAAGAGTCTTTTTCAAATAATCATCTGCTTCGTTATCTGCAGTGGTAACAGGATTATGATAGCCTTTTTCTTTGATTTCATAATCATGCCGGTAATACTTCATAATTATTTCACCAGCATTTTTTGATGCTTCTAAAGCAATTAATAAATCTTCTTCTAAAATTAATTTGTCATCTTGAGACATTAATTAAATACTTACCATTTTTTGAGGTTTTTCTTGAACAATTGAGTTTTGTTTATCTACAAAAAACACCTTGGAATTTTTAAAAAATGAAATATTTTTGTAAGGAACATCATCTACAAAGTGAACGGCTGCGCCATCTTCAATGGCATACACTGATTTTATTTTTTCATGCTCGATAAATTTATGTACACTTGGCTTTCTATCTTTTTCTGAATCATAGTGAGGACAACAACTCCCTGGTAATATTCCCAAACAATCAATGTAATTTAAATTGCTCGCCCAAGAATCAGTAATCCCGGTGTCAAACCAACAAATAGCGCCTGCGCTAACGCCGGCTAAGACAGTGCCCTTGTTGTAGGCCTTAAATAAAAGCTTATCTAATTTCCATTCTTTCCAAACCGCGAGCATACTTTTAGTATTACCTCCTCCAACATAGATTATATCGGCCTTGTTGATTAACCCCTCTATTCTTGGCGTTCTTTGAAAAAGGTTTAAATGACTAGGATTACAATCTAAGCCATTAAAACATGAATAAAAGTTTACTATATATGATTTATCCTCAGCACTAGCCGTCGGAATAAAAAGAACATTCGGTCTGCTTTCGCTTGATTGATCAATTATATATTTTTCTATTATTCTTTGATTTGGATTGCGACCGAAACCACCACCACCTATAGCTATAATTTGTTTCATATTTTAATTAAAGAGTTAAATATTATATTTAAAATTAATTTGAATATTTATGTATTCATGTATTAATTATTTTTTTATTTACCTTGAATACCATTAATAACTTCGCGTATTTTTATTAGAGACGGAGTTTAGAAGGAAAACAAATTTTCATATTTTTTCTGACGACATTGACAACTTTTTTATCATCCCATTAATAAACGGGACAAAATTTCTTACCTATCTACTCTCCCTAATATAGTATATATAAATTGCTTTTATCCTGGTACTGTCCGCACCTGCAGCGCGCGCAATCCTATTATAAAGGCCAAGAAGTAGGTGAATTATAATGAAAAAAGAAATTTTTATTAATGAGAGTATGGGCGAAACGAGAATTGCTATCCAAGAGGATGGCCAAATCGTCGAAGTTTACATTGAACGTCAAGATAAACAGCGTATGGTCGGGAATATCTACAAAGGCAAAGTCGAAAATGTTTTGCCTGGTATGCAAGCAGCATTTGTTGATATTGGGTATGACTTAAATGCCTTTTTACCTTTTTCAGAAATTGCAAACCCAGATTACATAATAGAAGATGATTCAGAAGAGAATAAAAAAAAGAGAGGTAAACCGGATAATATTGAAGTTGACCTGCGAACAAATCAAGAAATCTTTGTTCAAGTTATTAAAGAGCCTTTTGCAGGAAAAGGGCCTAGAGTTACCACAGAAGTAGCAATTCCGGGAAGGTTATTAGTTTTAGTCCCTTACGAAAACTACATTGGTATATCAAAAAAAATATGGGATAAATTTGAAAGAAGGCGATTGAAAAAGATTGCTAAAAGTCTTAGGCAAAAAGATACTGGAATTATCATACGAACTGTTGCAGAGGGAAAAAGTGAAGAGCATATAGTAAATGATTTTAATTCTCTTTTAAATAGCTGGAATAAAGTAGCAAAGGTTGCTGAAAATGAAAACGCACCCGCGTTGGTTTACGAAGATTTAGAAACAGCTTCAAGCGTTGTGAGAGATCTACTCACACCCGATGTTGAAAAAATTATAATAGATTCAAAAAGGCTCTTCAAAAAAACACAAAAATATCTTGATGATGTTTCGCCCAGTTTAGCCGATAGACTTGAAATGTATAAACTAAAACTACCGCTTTTCGAAAGTTTTGGTATCGAATCAGAAATAGAAAAATTAATGAGACCAAAAGCCTGGTTAAAAAGCGGTGCCTATCTAATTATTGAAAAAACAGAAGCAATGGTAGTTGTGGATGTGAATAGCGGAAAATTTGTTGGGAAAAAACTGCATGAGGATAATTCACTAAAAATTAATCTCGAAGCGGCTAGAGAGGTAGCAAGACAATTAAGACTAAGAGACCTTTCCGGATTAGTTGTCATAGATTTTATAGATATGCGTCTTGAAGAAAACAGAAAAAAAATATATCATGAACTTAGAAAAGAACTTAGAAAAGATAGAGCCAAAGTAGCAGTCTCGCCAATAACAGAGTTTGGATTATTAGAAATGACAAGGCAAAGAATACGGGTCAGTCTTTTAGATTCTATGAGTGAAGAATGTCCTTCATGTTTTGGGTCGGGTAGAATTATTTCAAAAGAAGCACTCATTACCAGGATCGAGCACTGGCTTAGAAGATATAAAAGCAAGCACAGAGACTTAAGAATTATTTTGCAATTGCATGAAGAAAATGCACATTATATTGAAAATGATAAGAAAAATATTTTAAGAGGATTAATGTGGAAAAATTTTGTTCATATCAAGATAGAAACGAATAAAGATTTAAGAAGAGATGAGTTTAGATTTATTAAATCAAGGTCTGGAAAAGACATAACAAATGAAATGTCACTTGATAAGGATGCTTAAATAGGTTAAGTTTGCCAGCTTTAAAAGTTATGTATGCAATAGTAAATATATCAGGTAAACAATTCAAAGCTGAAAAAGGTTCGAAGCTTTGTGTACCAAAATTATCATTAGAAGAAGGCAAAAAAATTGTCCTGGATGATGTGTTAATGGTTCATGATGGAAAATCTACAAATTTTGGCAGTCCAAAAGTAGCTGGTGCAAAAGTTACCGCTACAGTTATTGATCATGGCAGAGAGAGAAAAATTTTAGTCTACAAAAAGAAGCGACGAAAAGGGTATGCTCGTAAAAATGGTCATAGACAATGGTATACTAACTTGGAAGTTCAAAATATTCAAATTGCGAAAGCTAAACCAGCAGCTAAACCAGCAGCTAAACCAGCAGCTAAACCAGCAGCTAAACCTAAAAAAGAAGATAAGTAAATCTCATGGCACATAAAAAAGGTCAAGGTAGTTCAAGAAACGGAAGAGACTCAAATGCAAAACGTCTTGGATTAAAAGTAGGAAATGGGCAATCAATTTTAGCCGGTTCAATCATTCTTAAACAGCGCGGAACTAAGGTCCACCCTGGTACAAATGTTAAAAGAGCAAATGATGATTCTTTATTTGCTTTAAAAGATGGAATAGTTGAGTTTAAACGCAAAGGTAGAGATAGAAAAGTGGTAAACATAGTAATCTAACATTAGATTTTTTTGGTACAGTAAAAATAATTAAAGCCTCACTATTGTGAGGCTTTTTTGTTATAAAATAATATTCATAGCTTCTAATAGGCTTTTCAATAAAATAATGGAGAAATATAATCATGGGTAGAAAAAAATTAACAATGATCGGTGGTGGACAAATTGGTGGAAACTTAGCTCTCATAGCCGCTCAGAAAGAGCTCGGAGATGTGGTTATATTTGACATCCCTCAATCCGAAGGTATGGTTAAAGGGAAAGCATTAGACATCATGCAACTAAGACCTCATGACGGTTATGATTCTGAATTATCTGGGACTTCAGACTATAGTGACATTAAAGGTTCAGATGTTGTTATTATTACAGCAGGTATTCCAAGAAAACCTGGTATGGATAGAGAAGATTTAATGTCAATTAATCTTGGCATTATAAAAGATGTAGCCTCCAATGTTAAAAAATATGCACCAAACGCCTTCGTAATTGTTATATCAAACCCTTTAGATGCTATGGTATATGCTTTTCATAAAGTATCTGGTTTTGATAAAAGCAAAGTCGTTGGCATGGCTGGTGCTCTAGATTCAGGTAGATTTCGTGCGTTTTTAGCTATGGAAACTGGACTTTCTGCGCAAGATGTTAGTTGTATGGTATTAGGAGGCCATGGAGATAGTATGGTGCCAATAACTCGATTAGCAACCATTGGAGGAGTTCCAGTAACTGATTTGATTGATGCAGAAAGACTTAAAGAAATCGAAGATAGAACCAGATTTGCTGGAGGAGAGCTGGTAAAACTATTTGGTAATGGATCTGCATTTTATGCCCCTGCCCAATGCGCTATTGAAATGGCTGAATCTTATCTAAAAGATAAAAAAAGAGTTATCCCTAGTGCAGCACTTTGTGAAGGGGAGTTCGGAATAGATGGTTACTTTATTGGCGTGCCGACGGTAATTGGGTCTGGTGGAATTGAAAAAATAATAGAATTCAATCTTACAGATGAAGAAAAATCAGACTTAGCTAATACTCTGGACGCGGTGAAAAAGACAGTTGCAGAAACGAATTTATAAAGTTCTTAAACCTATACTAGGAGCCTAGACATTATCTAATATATGAAATTCACACTAAGCTTATGGCTACTCCTTTCTTATTCGCTCTCTCAAGATATTTTTGTTCAAGAAGAAGAAAAAAATCTTTATAGGTCTGCAGTCGAGTATAGCTTTGATGAAGTATTAGATAATGGTGCTTATACATTTATTTTAGAAAAAATAAATGGTGTTATAAATATTATTGGCCATGCTGGCTCAGGAACACATTTAATCTTTGATAATAAGGTCCATGCCTTTAGCAATAAGAATGCTATTTCTATACTTAAAAATAGTCAAATAAATGTTTATCATGATGAAAATGAAAAAATAATCCGTATCAAAAAAGTATCAGATAAGTATGATAATAAAATCATTTCAAAAATCGATTTGCACCTCCCAATTAATTCAAATATAAGAGGGGAAATAAAAAATAGTGACTTATCAATAAGTAAACTAAGGGGTACATTTGCTATAAAATCAGAGAGTACCGATTCAAAATTGACCAACTTATCAGGTGATATTAACTTTAACACTAAGGGTGGTAATATTATCGCAAATAAATTGTCTGGTTCTGTTCAATTAAATGTAATTAGTGGAGACATAGACATATTTGATTGTAGTTCAAACACAATAACAAATATTGAAAATGGTAATATTATCATTAATAGCCTAAAGGGTAAGCTTATATCTAATACTACATTAGGAGAAACTCTGATTTCAAATATTGAAGGTGATCTTTGTAAAATTAATATAAATGTAGGAAGCCTTAAAATCACCAATTGTAAATCAGACCTAAACGCCAAAATTGACATTGGAAATATTGAAGTAAATAGCCTTCACGGCTCAATGACAATTTTTACAGGAAAGGGCGAAATTAAATTAAATAATATTATAGGCAATGTTAATTGTAATACAAACTTTGGAAATGTAAATGGCACAAACCTCTTTGGTAAAGTAATTGCTAACTCTGAATTTGGAGATATTATAATTAATAAGGGTTACAACTCATTTTTAACTGACCATTCAATTGATTTAATTACAAAGCGCGGTTCAATTTCAGTTCGCTTACCTTCAGATTTACCATATAGCATAAATTCCCAATGCCATAATCTTGAAACGAAAAGTGCTATCAATTCAGAGATACCCCTTAAAGAGGAGTTTTTAGCCGCCAAGGTCGTGGCACTAGGTAAAATAAAAGAAGGTACAATAAACTGCAACCTATCATCAAATTATGGGCCAATATCAATATATACTAATTGATAACAGACTTAATTGAATATTCGATTTCTAATAACTTTTTTTCTTATATCTCTATTTATATATGGCGATTCAAAAAATATAAAGTCTTTAGAATATCAATATAAATTAAAAAAATATGATGCTATTCGAGTGTATTTTGATTGCAGTATTGGGAATTTAAAAATTAGACCAAGTAATAATCGGTATTTTATCGATGGTGATATATTTTATAACGCTGAAATGCCAGAGCCACAGTTAAAGTTTTCAGATAAAAATAATATTGCAAGATTAGATTTAAAGATAAAACCAAATAGCTCTAGTGCCTCCACTAGCACATTAAGCAATTTGATTGATAAAGGAAATAATAACTATAAGATAAACTTTCAATTACCAACAAAAATTGCAACTGATATGAATTTTAACTTTGGATTAGGTAACGTTGATCTAGATTTTTCAGGCATACGTATTTCTAATTTAATTATGGATTGTGGGTTAAGCGATGTCACTCTTGTATCAAAAAAACCAAACATTATTAGTTGTGATAATATTCAAATTTCTACTGGTATCTCTGACTTTAATAGCGCCGGATTAGGAAATTTTAATTCTTCTAAATATACTTTTGACGTGGGCATGGGATCTGCAGAAATAGATATGTCTGGATCAGTGAACAATGATGCTAGTGTAAAAATTGAAGTCAGCGTTGGGTCTCTAGAGCTAAGACTTCCATCAAATACAAATATCAATCTATCAATAAATCAAAATATGCTTAGTTCTGTTAATGTGAAAGATTTAGTATCGACAGGAGAAGGTAGATATGAAAGTAAAGACTACCAAAAACGTTGGTCATCAATGAATATTGAAATTTCAGTTGGTATTGGATCTGTCGACGTATCGACTATAAAAAAACAGTAAGTTATTTATCAGCTTCTTTTACGTTGCTAATGTTTCTTTTTAATCCATTCAATTTTGTTCGCTTCGCTGCAGAGTTTTTAAATGTAGTAGTAAAATCTAACTGATTCATATTTTCCCATTTTTGATTAGTATTGTTAATAATATCACTTCTCGGTTCAAAATGTTTCTCTTCGCTAATTTTTGAAAATGAAATATTCCAAGGACAAACCTCTTGACAAATATCACAACCGTATATCCAACCATCTAGATTGTTCTGCTCCTCCAGAAATTCACCTCGATGTTCAATCGTTAAATAGCTTATACATTTATTTGCATCTAAAACATATTCGTCTAATGCCTGAGTCGGACAAGCATCTATACAAGCAGTACAACTACCACAAAGATCTTTTGTAAATGGTTCATCAATATCTAAATCAAAATCAATTACTAACTCGCCCAAGAAGAGCCAACTACCGAAATCGGGACTTATCAAATTAGTGTGTTTACCTTGCCAGCCCATCCCGGCTCTTTGAGCCCATACTTTTTCCATAATTGGTGCAGTGTCAACGCAAACTAAACCCTTAGCATTTGGCATACTTTGCTTAATGAATTCAAGTAAGGAAAAAATTTTTGATTTTATTACAGAATGATAATCATCCCCCCATGCATAATTACTAAATTTATAATTACTTTTCAAATCTGATTGATCTTTACCAACATAATAATTCATCCCTAAAGAGATCACAGTTCTAGCTTCAGAAAAATAATTAAAAATATTCCCTCGCTCTGATTTTCTTTTTTCAACCCATGCCATTCCAGCATGCTTTTTTTCATCAAGCCATTGCTTAAGTTTTTTATTTTCAGCTTTTGTTTCAGCAGCCCTAGCAATACCAACCTTATGGAACCCAAGTTCAAATGCTTTTTTTTTTACATCTTCTGAATTTATTGTCATTTAATAATTAATTATATAGAAGCCCTAAATAGATAGAAAGGAAAACTCTATTGTAGTTATTCGTTATACTGTATGTTTTTAAATCAATGCCTTTTTGATAGTTAATGGTCTCATTAAAGACCTCATATCCAAAAATTAGTCCCGTAATTAATTTTTGATTTAATTGACTAGATACATCAATACTTGTTTCATACCCATTCTGATCAAAAGAGCTATATAGTAAAAAATTAAAATCTTCTTTATTTAAAATACCAAAGTTTGGTTTAAACCAAGCCTCATATTCTAAACTTTCATCTTCAAAGAAAGCGTATAAGGAAAAATCTTTGATATCTAAACCAATATAAATTTCTGTTGATTTTTTTATTTGATTTTCAAAAGTAATATTTTGGCCAATTCCAAAATCAATTGATACATTTTTTAATAAAGTGTTATTCAGGCCAAAAGAGTTATTTGAAATCAAACTTGTATTAGTATAATAGTCTATCTGACCAAGCCATATATTTGCATAAACGCCATATTTATTTTCTAAATTAGCAAATGCCTCTAAGTCAATTCCATTATCATAAATATTAAAAATTCCACCAAAGTTATAACCCTTATCTCCTACCACAACGCTTTCAATATTTGATTGAGCATTTAATATGGTTAAGAAAAAAATAATTAATAGAAATTTTTTCATTTTATTTATCTATTCTTATTAATCATTATTACAAATTTTCTGAAACCATAATATTCCAATAATTGTTTTTACATCAGTAATTTTATTTGACCAAACTAGTTCTAAGGCTTTTTCTAGATTAGCTGGCATTAAATCAATGAATTCATCCGCGTCTTTATTTTGTTTTGTTTGAACTAAATCTGTAGCTAAAAATAAGTTCATTTTTTCATTTGCGAATCCAATTGCAGGATGAATATTTGCAATGAATTCTATATTATTTGATTTATACCCAATTTCTTCTTCAAGCTCTCTTTTTGCACATTCTAAAGGACTTTCTGCAGGATCTAATTTACCTGCCGGTAGCTCAATGAACTCAGAACCGACTGCATATCTAAATTGCCTAATTAAGGCAATTTTCCCATCAGGGAGTACAGGTATTATAACAGAAGCACCAGGATGATTTATCCATTCACGATTTCCTTTTTCCCCATTTGGAAGAAGAACATTGTCTTTCCTAACATCTAAAAAGTCACCCTCATAAACAACTTTTGAGTTTATTTTTGTCTCTTTTAAATTTGTCATATCAATTACAAAAATTTACTTTTTATAAGACTGAGATATATTTTTAGCTTTTTTTATCCATTCCCAATCTGATGCATAATTATCATTTGATGGCACTACATTCATAGCCTTTTCAATAAGGATAATAGCTTCATCTTTTCTTTTACCTTTGTAAAAAGCCTGAGATAAATATACCATTTGAGCAATTTCTACATTGCCAGTATTATAGGCTAATTGTAAATATTTAATGGCTTCTTTATTATTTGGCCAAGATAGTATAAACGGAATATATGGAGCTTTATAATGAACGGCACCCAGCAAAAGATAGCCTGCCCCATTTTCGTATTCTGGATTAAGTGAAATTATTTTTTTGGAGTGATATTTCATCTGATCAGCGACACCCTCTTTCGCAGCTGCAAAGATTCCATATTCTTCTGCCCAGCTCCCAAGGTTTACGAGGTACCAGTATCGGCATTCAATTGAATTTGGAAATTCTTCGATTAAACCTAGGCCGAAATCTTTACCTTTTTTTAAAATCTTTTTTTTAAGAGCTCTATCTTCTTCGGCAAATTTTCCTTTAAAGTAATATGATTTTAGTAAATAAAGTGCGGCTTCTTTTTTATTTGTTTCATTACTCAAAACATTTTCAAAATAAGTAATTGCCATCTCAATTTGCATTGGATTGGCTCTATCTTCGATACAGCCTTCATGCCTTTTATTGTAATGAGTGACGCCTTTTTGAAAATCTGATTGGCCAAAACAGAAGGCCAGTAATAATGAAATAAGGAGGGTTTTCTCTGTCATCCAGACTAAAAATATTCGATGTAAATAATTTTGATTTCTCGCTTGAAGTAATCCACTTTATCTTCATCAAATAATAAATTATTAAAGTTTAATTCTAAGTGCAGATGCTCAACAAATGTCCAACGAATCGCAGCATTTAGATATCCACCTCTACTAATTGCTAATGTTTCAGTTGTCATATCATTTTCATTAAGCGCTGCATTATATTCCATTAAAAATGAAAACTCAGGATTGATTTCTATATCCATTCCAAAAAATAAATTTGGATCTTCATCGCCATCATCTGTCTCCGTGAAATTGTAACTAACCCCACCATGCATTCCTAAATTACCTAATCCCGTTTTCCAATTTTTACTTGCACTTAAGTAAAAACCGTAAGCTTTCATGTCATATCGATTAAGTGAGTCCCCTAAATTAAAATTACCGAAACCTTGAGTATTTAAGCCCATTGCAATACCTGGAGTAGTAATAGACTCATCAACAAGCATATATTTTAAATTAGCTTCTGGTCTTGGGTACCAACGGAGACTATCATCACCTATAAGGTTTGATGAACCATATGATAATCCAAATTGAAACCGATCTGTAATTCCAGCTCTTAAACCTAAAATCATTCCGCCACCATCTTGAATACGCATTCCTAAAGAAAAACTCCCTCGCATTAGAGTAGCTGCTGTTGGGACAGTTATAAGGTCTGTTGGCGGTGGATAGTTTTGCCCTGTTGGGTATGTTTGACTAAGCGAAACATTTAAAAATAAAGTTGCGATTATAAAAATTCTTTTCAATAGCTTTTCCTAAACTCAATTGCCTCAGGATAAATTACGTTGCCCATACGCGAGGTCAAAGAACGTACATTATCGAATGGAATAGTTAAAAGACCGTTATTATCTAATAATTTAAATTGAATCCCATTGGTATTTGTACCAACAAAGTCCACTTCAAAATACTGTCCAGACTTCAATACTAATTGATCAAATTTCGTACTGGGAATAAAAGAGGTGTTTGGTGAAATAATTTTCTTCTCTTTTATTTCTTTTCGAATAATATCATATTCATCTAAAACGTTTCCTGTTCTTGGAGGAGGTGTTCGATATAATTGGTCCGCTGGAACCATGTCCAATGCAACTTCGGAAATTAGTTCGCTGCTTTTCCCAAACTCCCAAATTTGAGTGACATTAGACATCAAATCAAATTTATAATTAAATCTTCTGATTATGTCACCAGAAGGAAGAGCCCTCCACCTTTCTTCAGAAAGATACCCTAAGTAATCATAATCCAGTTCAATTTTCCCATACTTCATGCCATCAATCGTCTCAAATATTATTTGGGTAACTTGCTTCCCCCTTGGAATGATAAAAGTAGAACGCTGGTCTACAAAGTCAATTTTTTCTTTATCATTATAATTAGATTTTTGAAATTCAACACTCCAGGGTTCATTATTGCTATATACAACTAATTTTAAAAACTCACTCTTACTATTTACCTCTCCTTTTTGTATCAAAACTTTATTACTATTATACTCCATTATTTCTCGTTTTTTCAAACTGCCATTGGAAATATAATATTCGAGCTTTACGGGCAAATTTCGATCATTGAAATATGCAGTAAGATGATCATACCCCCTACGATTTGTTGCTTTCATTGGTACGTTAGCAATGAAATCTTTTTCATTTGCATAATAACGTAGATATGATATTTCATCAGCTAGACTAAATTGTATAGTCACTAAAAAACAAAATATCAAAGAATTTTTCATGGTACAAATCTCCAAACTACTGGACGATGATCTGAAATTATTTCATCATATCCAGAAATATAATCACCAAGTCTAATTGTTTGCACATCACCGGAGCCCTCTTTTTCAAATAAATCTGCAGATATCATTATATGATCTATAAAGCTCGGGTAGCTCGGAAAGGAGTCATAAATATTTGTATTTGAATGAGCATTATCATATGTAACATACCTATAGTTATCATTATCTTCTAAAAAGATATTAAAAGAATTTTGATTATAACTATCTGATATATCATCATTCCAATCTCCAACCACAATATGATTAACAATACCAGACTGGACAGAACTATTCAAATAATCATGCAGTATATTTACTGAAGCTTTTCTTCTATCATAACCGTCATTACAGCATTTTAGATGCATATTAATAAGAGTAAAATCAAATGAATTTTGCCCCAGATATGTCATTTCTAATCTTAACGGCGGCCGATAAGCAAACTCATAAACGCTATTCGTAAATAAACTAGATTGGCTTCTGACTGTAAAATCATTTTTTTTGTATAATACAACTAAATTTAAATAATCTGTGTCTTCCGAAATTATAAAATCATATTCAGTTAGTGATTCTGCAAGTTCTTCAAATGAGTTACGACTTGATATTTCTTGCAAACAGTAAATATCTGCATTTAAACTTTTTAGAATTTTTTGTACAGAATCCATTGTTCTTTGGCCTAATTTTGGAAAAAATTCAATGTTCCAAGTCACAATTTCAATACCATTTTCTAAATTAAGACTAGGTAATAATTCTACTGAACTACCACCATTAATATTTTCTTGTTCAGTGGGACTAGCGCAGGAAAAAAAAATAAAGGCAAGAACTAATGGATAAACTAGTTTGAGTTTCATTTCCCTAAAGGTATTGAAAGCAGTATTGGCCTGTGATCTGATATAATACTTTCATATTCTTCCCAGCCGCCGATCCATTCATCTAAATTGACTGATCGTACTATTCCTTCTTTTTCAAAAACATCAAAGTATCCACGACCTATCATAATATGATCTAAAAAACTAGGCCAACTAGGATATGATTGCTGATTAGGATCGTTAACTATTCTGCTCGTAACAAAAAGAAAATTTTCTTGGTCATTTATAAATGGACTAAATGATTGATAGATACCAGTATCTTGTAATTGATCGTTCCAATCTCCAACTACTATGATATTATCTTTACCATTTTTAGATTTTTCTTTTAAAAATCCATGTAATTGCTTCATAGACTGTTGCCTTCTGTAAAGACCGTCTCCACAACATTTTAAATGCATATTAACAACACAAATTTCCTTTTTTACATCTCCACAATGATATAGAAAATCGACTACCAAAGGTGGTCGACCAGCAAAATAATAATCATCCATAGCAAATGGCTCATCTTGACCTAAAACCGTGAACATATTTTTTTTAAAAATAATCGCCTGTTCTAAAAAAGAGGATTGTTTGCTTATTACAAAATCATAATTTGGCAACCATGACATCATTTCAGAAAAAGCTCCAATCTTTATAACCTCTTGCACCCCGATAATATCAACATTTAAATCTTGTATTAATTCAGCAACAGCTTTCATCGTAGTATCACCCTTCAATGGAAATCTTTCCATGTTCCATGTCATAATATCTAAAAGATTATCTTCTCCAACAGAAGAGACATCAAATTGATTGAAATTTGAAATAGTATTATCAGAATAACAGTCAGTTTCTTCAATTTCTGAAATTTGCTTCGTATAATCTCTGTTATGAAGAGAAGAAACAGATTTTACCCAACCATTTATCGAATCTTGGACTGCCAAATCAGGCCATATATTATCAGTAAATAAATTGACCATCATTCCACGCTCAGTTGGAAGAGTATAATCTTTTATTATTTTCTTTTCTTTATCAACATTCAATATGAGATGACCTATACCCGTAAGATTTCCATAGTTTTGAATTACAATAGTATGGGTATTTGGATCAACCCAAGGCGTATCATATCCTTTACTCACGCCACCTGTTATAATAACGTCTACTTCGTTTGTAAAATGAGCTAACTCGATTGCATTTTTAATTTTTAACTTTTCTTGAGATGCTTTTTTTATAAAACTTTCGTATTCATCTTCTCGATTATATGGAAGACCTAAATGAGATAAAACAAATATAAGATCAACATCGTTGCGAATAGTTTCGATTTGAGTATTTAATGTTTCTAGTAAATCAAGAACCTCTACACCTTCATAATTTTCGGGCACTAATCCGTCAAATAAAAATGGAGTGATTAAACCTATGAGTCCTATTTTTATTCCATTGGCATCAATGACTTTATAATTATCTATTCCACTTACCCCTTTGAGGTTCGAAGCAAGAAATGGAAAATTCGATTCCTTTTTTAATCGTTCTAAATTCTCTACACCTTGGTCAAAATCTCTTACTCCAGGAACAAATGCATCGTAGGCCATCCAATTCATCCATTTCATTATTTTTGTACCTCCATCATCTGTTCCCAACTGAGTTCCTTGAAATAAATTACCAGCGTCTGTAAGAATGACAAAATCACCAGCTTCACTAGCTTCTTTTCTTAGATTAGTTATATAGGTATAGGCACCAGCTCCTCCAGCTAGAAGAGGAGAAAACTCAGGATTAATAAATCGCGCTGGAAGCTCATGGATAGCGCCATGGATGTTATTTGTAAAAACAAGGTGTAATTTGGAAGACCTAGAATAAATAGAGCTGGCAAAAATAATAAATAGAATTAACGGGAATATTCTTTTCATTTTTTTAGTATTATAACATTAATTAAAAAGAATAATTAATCGTAGCCTTTAACACTGTATTTTTTTCATCAATCCTATCTAACAATAAATTCTCTTGTGTAGTAGATGGAAATAAATCTCCATACCTGTAATCAACTGATCCAAAAACTGCAACAACATCAAGACTTATATTATTATAAATCCATCCACTTCCAAGAGTTACTTTTGTTATTTCAAACTCTTCTCCAAGAGGAGAGTCACTATAAATAAAACCAAACCTAAGCGGAGTTTTTCCTAATATTATGTGTTCTACACCGACAGATAAACCTATTGTCGATTGATAATTGTGAGTTGATGTATCTGTAGATGAATGATAAACTTTATAAATGTCATGATTTTCCCAATCTTTAAAAATCAACCCACCTGTAATATTTGTTTTAGTAGGATTATTTACTTTTATAGAAAAACCTAGATTAATTTCTTGAGGAAGAGTAATGCTATAATTCGAAGAAGTATCACTAAAGTTGAAACTTGGTAATAGAGTTTTTTCATCAATAGAAGGTATTAAGCCACCTGTCAAAAATTTTATTTCTGTTGAAGGTGTTACGGAAAGCGCGATAGACATATTCCTTTTCAAATCAACTGTTGCTCCAAACGTAAAACGACTAACATTTTCAACAGACATGTTTATATCTTTTAATAGGGTTGTATCACTGGCCAAGGCGTCATCTTCTTCAAACACATTAACACCTTTCATATAAAACAACTCATCTTCATAAAGATTATCTAAAAGAACTCCCATTTTCAACCAACTATTAATTTTTGATGCTATTCCAATTTTAAGTGAGCGAATAACTCCATCTATATTTATTAGATGATAGCCAACTACAGGGTCACGATTATAGACTCCAGGACCAAGACTAGCTCGAACTTCTTCAGAATAGTCATATCTAAAATCCCAGTAAGGAGAATCAGATAACGACAAGGAAACGGGTAATTTTAAATAATTATTTACACTGCCAGATAAAGACCATGAAATTGAAGCGAAAGCTGGTCTATTGAGAGCATATACATTTTGAGTTACAACATCATCAAACATATCTATTACTGGAACACTTCTACGTTCTGCATATGAGTTCCTAGTAAGATCAAACTCAAAATTAAACACTTCACCATACTTTGAAAAAACAGAATGCGAAAACAACCCTGAAAACTCTCCACCTTTTGCAAGCATACTTGCGCTTGATAAAAAGTTATTAGAGGGGATTAATGGCGAAAAATATTGTTGACTAAAAACAAGGTTCATCGCAAACAATACAATGATTTTAATTTTATTTTTTAATTTAAAAAGCATAATCTATCTGTAATCTAATATCATTTGTGAAATTTTCTCCACTAACAGTTTTCCAACTTACCCGTTGATCAGGATATTGACCTGTTGGATCACTAGGTTCAAAAATATAATTTGTTACTGGCGCAGAACTATCAACTGTCCATTTTAATCTAATTGCCCAACGATCATTTAAACGAGAAAATAATGAAATCCAATACCGAACTGCATCAGAATTACTATCAAAAACTCTAAAATCTGTATCTTCAAAATTCCAAATAAAACCATTATAGAACATTACTTGCCCCATTGCTTTCATCCGTTGATTAAAATTATGAGTGACCTTAAACCCAATTGCTTCACTACCCGTACCAGCACTACCTACCATAGATGATTCTTCTCCACCTGAAGCAAGATCAAGAGTTAAGCGCCTTCTGTTAGAAAAGTCGACCCATGAGCGTACCCACATCAACTCGATCTGATCATAGCCAGATAATCTCAGTTGCGAACGTATAATCGTTTCTTGAGAGTAATAAGCAGCAGGATCCAAAACATTCATTGAGCCTCTTTTTTGCCATTTGTGCCTTATGCTAAAACGCAAATTAAATACGGGTCTGTACTGAGCACGCATTACGGTTCTGTAGTACTTTGCTTGATCTGCCACTCTAGTCCAAGTATCAAAGTCTCCAGATAAAACTAATGCGCGATGAGGCTGATATCTACTATTTACATATATGCCTTTTTCAGATTGTGGCTGAGCTTGACCAGTGTATAAAAACCCATAAATCGGATCTTCTAAATAAAAAGTATCTTCGAAAATACTACCTTTATATCTCTGGTAATTTGCAAAAGATCGTTGATACGGATTATCATACTCTAAGTCATAGTCGCGATAAACCACTAACATACTAAAATTATTAAATTGTGCATAACCACTAAACACAAAAGCTTTTGGGTCTGATACCTCAACACTCATATTACCATTTTTATCTAATATACCATATTCACCTTGAAATGCTATATTTCTAATTACTGTTGAAAAATCCATGCCAAAAACTCGCCGGAAAGACCTCGCTTTATCCCATAATGATGATTCACCATAATTAGAATACATTGCAGCGATTTCAGTATCTGCTGTATTCCCAATAGATGTTAAAAATTTCCCTTCACTTTCATCTGCTATTACAGTTGTTGCTATATCAGGTCTTAAAGGCTTATCGTACAAACTCTCATATGCTGAAAAACCAATAAAGGTACCGTAAAGTGGAATAAGTCTTATGCTACCACCATAAGTCACTTCTTCTAAAGTTTCAAGCATTGGCATTAATAAAGACTCTACACCAAAACCATTATTTGTTCTAGGATATAGTGTAATTAAAGAGGCAACAGAACTGTCTGATATGTTCAGAATAGCATCTCTTTTATTTTTTGATAAAAAGCCCATAACATCAAAAAGCTTATTACCAGCTTGAAATGCAAGTCCTTTTAAAGCATACTCTCTGGTCCTAGATATATCAGGAAAAACACCATGCACTCTTCTGCTCCAACTATAACCAGATCTTCTAGGTGAGAAAAAATCTGTATTTTCAAATATTACACCCTGACCAATAGTAGCAGAAAAGTTTCCTAGTATTACCCTATCAAATTTTAACCCGCCTAGCTTGAGATCCCTATAAGTAAGAGAATATTTTGCAGTAGGTACCTCAAAATCACCAATCTTGAAATCATAAACTTTTTCACCTAATTGCCTGTGAGATGCTAACGATAACTTCCAATGCTTCCCAAAAGTAGCAACTATTTTATGATGCAAGTCTCCAGGGTGATCATTTAGTTGATCAACTAAACCTACTTCATCATCAAAAGAAGTCGTAGAAGGTAGCGTTTTGTATGTAGTGTTATACCAAAGATGAAAAGAGTCCGTAGTATCTTCTTCATCATATGTAAAAAAGTCAACCATATTACGATAACCCCAATAGCTAAGACCGATTGCTCCCCTTAGAGCTTTTGGGTACGTTATTTTACTTTCTTCAATTCTCTTCATGACCGCAACAGCATCAACGGGACTAACATTTTGTAAAGCCATTAAGTCATTCCAGGTTGCAGTGTTAATATTTTTTGGCTCAGCAAGCCTATCTAGCCATACCTCTACAAGACCTTCGTTAGCACCTTCTTCAGAAGTCCAATTTTCTACCTTCCTATATCTGTCACTAATTCTGGATACATTTTTTTTTGTATCATCACTACTAGTTATACTAATAAGAGATTTAAGAGCATTAATGTTCTCAGGCTCAAAACTTGAAATTTTGGCTAAATCATAAATATCATTAATAGGACCTTGATACAATACAAAATCATAGAGGTCAGCAACTTGATTTTCAGATAATGGAAGGGTCTTCAAATCTTCGATTGAAGCCGAGTTTAACGAAATCTTTTGGCCAATGATAAAAGTAATCGAGAACACATAAAAAAAAAGTGATCTCATTAACGATTAACCTCAATTGAAATTTGATGAGATAATGGTAATACTGGATGCGTGATGAATCCATAATCAATTTTTATTTTTTTAAAATAAACTTCAAAACCCGAAGAGAAACGATTGGGACTGGTCTGCATTCCAGTTTTTAAAAAAATATTTTTTTGTATTTCGTAAGAAAGCCCACTACTAAAGTGAGTAGGATGACCAACACTTTTATTAAGAGAAACTGTTGTCCAGACCAAATCATATGGCGAATAGGCGATACCAATCTGAGATCTTTGTGGAAGTCTTGTCGAATTATTTGCATCTCCTAGAGTCGGACTGTTAATATTTAAAGCTTTTGCGCCTACTCTAATTCTATCCGCTAAAGATCCAAGAAAACTTATGTCAAGACCAAACGTACTTAAAGAGCCAAGTTTTATTCCATCAGAACCATCTCCAGAGGGTCCTGCTGAGGAACCATAATCAATATTGTAATATTTTATTCCGTAACCTATCGAAAAAGAACTGCTTCTATCTGATCGCAACATTATTCCCTGGTGAAAGCCAATAGCAGTTTCAGCAGATAAACTACTCCCACTATAATCAACCGAAAAGTTTTCAACAGATATTCCATAGGCACCATATTTTGAAGTTTTAAACTGAAAGCCTAAAAGAGAATGGCTTAAATAGTCTTGATTAAAATGGGATTGTGAACTTGCAACTAATGAAAGGCCTTGCTGCCTAGCAATACCAGCCGCATTCACGAAAAGAGACCATGAATCTTTTGGTAAGGCTACATCGCTTGCTGACATAGACAATGAGCTCGCTCCATAATAAATTTGCTCAGTAGTCACTTGAGAATAGGCATTGCCAAGAGATATAATCATAAAAATATAAAAACTTATAAATTTTTGTTTCATATTAATTCTCATAAGCTGCTATCACTACTGGCGCAATTTTCTGATAATTTTTTCCTGTTAAGGAATTAACAATATCTAGATGAATTAAATAGGTACCACTTGGGACCAATCTATTCAAATTATCCCTCCCATTCCATCTAGCTGTTTTTTCAAATGACACTCCTCGATATTCATCATAAAGGGTAGTAATTAATCGCCCATTAATATCAAAAACTCTTAGTTTAATTCTAGCATCAGATGGAAAACTATATTGGAAACTAATTACCTCTCCAAGCTGAGGAACAAATGGATAAGGTGGAATATCTAAGGCTGCTTTAAAACTACCTACCTCGCCCTCTAATTTTTCTGAAATATCAGAAGCATATGCTGGTTGAATTTGACTTGAACCTAAGTATTGCCCTCCTATACCTTTTATCTCTACGCTACTGCCAACCCTCAACAGAGAATCAACCAAGGTGTTTATAATATCTCCTGATTCGTCAAGCAATATATTTGCCGAATTCCATATTCTAACCGTAGTAAAAGCGCCTTCTTCATCTTGCAATTCGATATTAGAACCCCCACCAAGATCATCTGACCTAGATACTATTTTCCCGGAAAGCTTGACATAAGAGTTCATGTACTTAATGACATCAATATTCTGAGAAGCATCAGGATAATTAAATTGGGTGACCTCATTAAACTTATAAATACTTCCTAAATCTCCTAAATCGACAACAGGAATGCTTAGGCCAGAGGATAAAATATTAACATTCGCATCTTGAATTTGCGGCTGAAGGTCGCCGGAGCTACTTAAATAAGCGCTCAAAGGTCCCGTTATGCTGATAGAGTCTCCTCTACTCAAAGGCTCTGATGAAGTTGGGGCATCTAATAAAATTCCTCTTTCAGATTTATCTTGCACAAAAACTTGAACCCTGTTTGTGCGAAGTATACCAGCAGGGACAGTAACTACGGCATTAAATTGAACTGTTTGACCTAGATAATCATTAAAACCAGCTAAAAGGCTTGCTATTGTTAGTTCCGCGATAGGTTCATTTATAGCCACTGCAATTCTACTAGTAGAATCTTTTAAACCAGAAAGATCTTCTGCAATAACAGAATAAATAATTGAGCCAACTTCTCCTAATGGCTCGATTTGAACTGAATAGATAGAGGATGAACTTTCACTCACAGACATAGCAACAGAATTAACTTGTTGTTGGAATTCATATCTTAACATGACTGATGATATCCCTTCATCATCTGTTACATTTACTTCAAACTTTAGCGCGTCATCGATGAATGGATTCGAGGGAGATAAAGTCAAATTTGAAATTTCAGGTTTAGATGAAGTCAAACTAGCGACTATCCACGTATTCAATAAAGGCTCACTAGTTTCATTATGTCCAGTGATTCCATTCCCGCCTGTTTGAGTCTCTTCACCCTCACTTGATTTATCCAATCTAACAAGTTTTTCATTTGTAGCATGTACAGGCATAAATGACTGATTTTGAACAGGCGTATCAGCTAAATACCCACTGACACCAGACTTATCTATCGCGTATGAATTATTTCCCCACATCAAATAATCAACATCTTTAATGACCGCAGATGAACCATCCCAGTAGAAGAGAATGAGCGGTTCACTAGAATTACTTAGTTTTGGGAGACCGGCATTACCTTTTGTATTTGTTCCTTCTAGCACATTTAACATTGAACCATCAAGCGCTAGATCAGCTGTATCGCCATAGGTATTTTGATAAAGGTTATTGCTCCTCAGGGATATTTTGAGTGAAGAGCCTGCTTGGATTGTGTATCCTGATGGGAACCTACATACAAAGTCTGAACTTGATTCACTCCAAAAATTTTCACCACTAGGAAGATTGTAGTAAAATTTACTTGAAGATACATTGGTCGCATCTGTCAAGTAATAATTTGACAGATCAACTGCTGAACTAGTTGGGTTATTTATCTCTACATATTCACCATCAGATGGAGTAAGAACTACTTCACTAATTATAATATGATCTAACTGTCCTAATAACAAAGAGATTGAAGACAGAAATGCCATAAAAATAGTTTTCATAATAATTTTCATAGAAATTAAAGTTTTATTTCAATAGCATCACTTTTTGAGTCAACTGCTTAGATCCATTTAACAGGTGAACAAAATACATACCAGAAGATAAACTAGCAGCATTCCATTGTATATTATTCAGACCTGGCTGATAGAGCTTAGAATCAATCGCTTCTACTAATTTTCCATTTATATCATAGATTTTAAGTGAAATATTCGAAGGCGTATTTAATACAAATGACAGATTGGTAACCGGGTTAAAAGGATTTGGATAGGCTGCACGCAAACTAAAATCATTTACTACAATATCATCTAAATCAATGCCAACCACTGTTGATATATCACTATTGTAACCCACTAAAAGTTGATAATTTTCAAAATATTGACTACCAACACCAACAAATTTACCACGATAACCAACTGTTAAAACTGAAACATCAATTCCAGTAGAATTCCAAATCATTACAGCAGTTAAGTCATCAATTGTATAATTATTACCGTTTGTACTCACTGGAGAAATCGCAGTAATGTTTCCAGTAATTGCAATCAATGTGCCTTCATAATTTGATGAGTTTGCTTGAGCAGCAGTAACCTCAATCGGTAGAGGAAGGTCATTGCCACTTGAAATTTCACGAAACACAAAATCTTTCACTTGATATGTTGTTTGATAATAACCAGCGTAACCGACCACCTCAATTTCATCGCCTCTATCTAGACCTTCAATTATATTATAATCAAATAGTTGAAGTCCTCTGCCTGACGCATCTTGTAAATAAGCTTTTGTCTGCGTTGGATATAGAAGCCCTGAGCCTCCAATAGTTATAATGCCTTTTATGGTAACCAATTGGTCGCTAGTTTGATTTGAATAAAGATCTGAAATTTGATTTGGCGTTGAACTTGCAATAAGCCTCTCAACTAAATCAGACTGACCCTCATCGCCTTCACTGTTTTTAGCAGAAACGCGCATTTGGAACTTTGTGTTTCCTTGCTGAGCAGGTATTGTCCCGACATAAGTATTACCGGCATCTAAAAATAATTGAGCCTCATTAACCAGCTGATCATTTGTGCCAAACTTTACTTTTACACTACTTTCATCTACAGTACCTACTTCGGATGTAATCGAAACGCTTAGCTCAATTTCTGTTTCATTGGTCAAAAATGCTGGAGATGCTGTCAGCCCGCTTAAAGCAGGACCCGTAGACGCGCATTCGGTATTGTGACAACCAATATTTGTCCAATCTAAGTCATCTTTGACAATCCATTCAGAGTCATCAGCGCTAGTACCGGCAGACGAAACCCAATCTGAATTTCCAAAAGTGATAGAAGATTTTCTGATAAGAGTGTGATTTGTTGTTCCATCCGCAACACCAGCGACATCCCATCCATTGCCAGGGTCACCACCAGAAAATGAACCAATAATATCAATAACATTAAACTCCGAACCTTCAATTTTTGCAATTGCTCTTGCATCATTACCGTTAAAGGAAACAGCAAAACTGCGATCAGGGTCATCTTCGTTTAAATTAAATGGATTAACTATTACTTGATCTGCCTCGGCCAAAATTATTGGATCAGCCTCAGCGTGCGCGATAACATAGACCCCTTGGCTAGCTAACATTGTATTAGCATCAAACCTGAGGGTATCACTAATAGGACCTCCATTGCCATTGCCTAAAATTGCGTAACCAGAAAGATCAATTTCAATATCTGAGGAATTATAAATTTCTAAATATTTGTGATAACCCGAACCACCCTCGGCATATTCACTAAAAAATACTGGACTTGGTGATGCTGTTTTGACATAAATAGTCTCAGATGAACTTGCACCATCATCATCGGTTACTTGGAGAGTAAAAGATAAGCTATCAGCAGCATTAGGCGCTGTGAAAGTTACTTCCGCAACATCTGTAGAACTTAAGGAAACCGTTGCACCAGCTGTTTGAGTCCATAGATATGATGCTATGGACCCATCAGGGTCAACACTTGAAGCACCGTCTAAGGTAACAATACTTCCAAGTAAGACGGTTTGATTACCACCTGCGTTAGCTATCGGTAAAATATTTTCCCCACTGTTTCCATAAACGTGAACACCTAAATTGGCTCTGTAATCTATAGCTTCAACAATCCATTCTGAGTCGTCTCCTGATGTCCCAGCAGATGACGTCCAAACTGCATTCCCAGTTGTAACTGTTGATTTTCTAATTAGAGTATTGTCTTTTGTTGCCCCACTATTTCCAGCAACAGACCAGCCACCAGAACCCGGGTCATCTAACTCTACTCCAATAGCGTCGATTAGTTCATCATTTTTAAAGAGTCCAATTGCATCGTTACCATTATAATGGACAGGACTTTCATAAGGTAGTGCTAAATCAGCAGCGTCAAGTATAGCCTGATCAGATTGGTCTGTTGACATGATAAAAACATCTCCAGAGCTTAATGTCCCGCTCAATACGACATTTCTATCGCCACCATCACCCCAAGCATTACCATTGTTAGTCCCTTTGATGGCATAACTAGATAAATCGACGTCTGATCCAGTAGGATTATAAACTTCAACATATTTATTGTTTGAAGAGCCTTCTGAATATTCACTAAAAAATAAGTCAACCTCTTGAGGCACAAAAGCAGGCAAAGCAACAGATGCCGTATACACATTGTCTCCACTATTGCTTGATGCACCTCCAGTAGCTAAACCAGAAGCAGAGAAAGTTATATCTCCAACATCAGATGATGGCGCTAACCATTCTACAATCCATTCACCCGAAATTGTCCTGGCACTCTGTTGAACTTTGTTACCACTAAGTTCAGCATTTTGAGAACTCGTACCCAGAGAAAATGTACCAGCATTATTATTCCCTACTTGAGATGCCATTTGGAAACCATAACCATCTCTATGACTACCAGCAACTTTAATAGTTAAACTATATGAATCACCAGGAACATAACCATCAGAGGGCAAGCCCGTAATTGTAACACTTCCATTTCCAGAATTAGCACTTCCAGAATGACACGAAGTACAATTCGATGAATTCGGTGCATTATTTGCATAATTACCTCCAACTCCTCCGGAATTAGATAATGCGATAGAAATCAAAAAAGTAATGGTAATTATAAAATGATTATACGGTTTAGAAATTGACATGATTACTCCAATTAAGATTAACTAAGATTCTATATATACTTCTATTTGACCAATTTTGTTATCTCGACAGTTCTTACGTTCTCTTTTTCTATATTCGTCTAAATTTGAAATTTCTTTTTTCGTAAGTAAGTCTAAATGCTCTAAAAGCGTAATTGCTCCAATCGGCATCGCGCGAGAATTTCCATCCAATACTTTTAAAGAAATACCTAAATTTTTCCCGTCTCTATTTTTTAAAGATATCCCTTGAATGGATTCACCTCCACCTTTTGTCACAGCATCTCCACCTAAAGCAGTAATAAATTTAGTATCAAAGTGGCCTTTTCCCGCCACATTATATGGATAAGAATTCATAGCGTTAAAAACTCGAACTAATTCAGGGTACTCCCCAGTTGCGAGTAATTGATAAAGCTTAGCAATTGTTTCCATTGTGAAAAAAGCAGTTGGAGCAGAGCAACCATCAGTCTCCATAGGTATATCTTTGATACCAGAATACTCTTGCAAAGCCTTGAAAATAGTTTTTTGGACTTCATGTTCTGACTGAATATAGTTCTTTGGGTTATTGACTAAGTGTTTAGCAAGTGCCAGCATGCCTGCGTGCTTTCCACTACAATTATTATGTAATGGATTTGGATCAGTCTTTGATCGAATTAAGTCTCGTCTTGATGATATATCTGCAGGAAAGTGAACTCCACACTCATAATCATCTAACGTAAAACCTAACTTATCTAACATCGCTTGCGCAATTTTTATATGCCTATTTTCACCAAGATGAGATGCACACATTAGCGCTATTTCTTTTTCATTGAACCCAGCAGCGTCTACAGCTCCAGCTTTTATAGAAGCAGCTGCTTGAAAAGGTTTGAGCGATGACCTTATACATGTAAGATAATTTGGATCTCCAGTAGAAAAAACTATGTGACCTGAGTCATCCACTACTGTAGCAAAAATAACATGAATACTTTCTGTTAAATCACCACGAGTAACTCTACATAAAATTGGCATAAGATTAATAAACTAATCTAGAAACAAACTCAAATCGAAAACCCTTGCTTTGAAGATTCGGTATTTCTTTTTGAAGTACGCTCAATGTTTGTGGTTTTACATGCCCGATACCTATCGCAAGCCCTTTTCTTTCAGCTACATCAGCTAACTTCATAAGCTGTTCTGTTATCTTCTCTTCATCTAGTTCATTATCTAAAAAGACATCCCTTGAGTTTGTCGGAACACCATATTTTCGCATAGTTTCTTCAGCTAAAGAATTTCTTGTGGTCCTACTATCAACAAAAAATTTTTTGTTTTGTTTAATCTCTTTAGCAAGAAGCGTCATGATTCTTAAATCTGCTGTACCCCTAGAACCTTGATGGTTATTTAAGCCAATCGATTCAGGAAGGTTCTCAAAGGCTTTGTTAATCCTCTCTTTAATTTCATCTTCTTGAAAATAGGACATAAGAACATATTCTTCCTCACCATAAGTTTTCCCAATATTTTCCATAGGTAAATGAACAATAATTTCATAACCAGCATCATAAGCTTTTTTAGAAAAAAGCTGGCTATGATCGTGTCCGGGGATAATAGCATAGGTCAATTTTCCCGGTAGCTCTAAAAACCCATTCGAGATATGATCATTACGATAACCAAAATCATCAATAATTAGAGCAATAATGCCACGCATCGGCGTACTTTTTTTGTCGATGGGGTCTTCAACAACTGGTTCTTGCGCTATAGAGTCTGGACTTAATTCTATGTCCTCCTCTGTTACAACGTCATTTTCAAGTTCAGTAAGATGGGTCTGCTGTTTTTTTAATACGATGAGTAACACTACAACAAAAAGCGTTAACACATAAATAATTAATGTTTTGTAATCTTTCTGCATTAGGGTAAAAGGTAACTAAGGCTTAAAACTTTGGGGTTTCCTATCTTTTGAGAACCAAATTTAATAGCATATGTAACTCCAAAGCGACCAGAACTAATGCCACCTCCAAATGAAAATGCTGCTGAATGCTTATCGATGGAATAGCCGGTCAATATTTTTATTTTTTCCAATCCAGAATCCAAGCCCAACTTTAATTTCCAAATATCATCTAAAATCGAATATTCAGCCGTTGTGTAAAACTTATTACTTATCTTAAAAGATTTAAAACTTTTTGAACCACCAATTAAAAATAAAGTAGGTAGCTTAGGTACTTCTTGATACAATTTTGTAATGTGACCAAGGTTTAAAACAGATAAGCCCATATTCCATCCATTTAATAATAATTTAGAATACCCTAGGTCGATAATAAAACCCTTAGAATTTTGATCATAAATACCAATGGATAAATAGCTTATTGATACCCCAAAATCTCCAAAGTCATTTTTTATAGAAACTCCAGAACCCAATTGAAAGCCATATGCGGAAAACATTGCATTCGGATCGTCTAATGGTTCAGAGCCCCTAAATTCTAGATCGTTAATCTCTGCCTGTTTTAAAAATAACCTATTATTATAATTCCCAACTTTGTGAACATAGTTAAGCCCTGAAATAGAAATATCGCCATACCAGTTACCAGAGTTAATGTAAAAGATAGGACTCTCATGATGCTGTTTAATAAGAGATGGATTTACTACCGATGAACCACCTATGGCGGGATGTCTCCCTAAAGCTAAATCATTTGCATTTTCTGAGAAATTTAGAAAATTTGTCCCTAGAGCTAGTGATATAGATTGTAATACGCAAAAAAGTAGAGAAATTTTTCTAAAAATTGAATGCATATGATAATGTATGTGCTAACTGAGATGCCCAGTCCATTGAAAATGTGTAATCTATACGAGAATCATGATTTTTTATTAAGTCATACTCTAGGCCCCAACCAAATGCTATTCGCCCGTTACCTAATCCGCCTCTAAAAAAGTATAGATCCTGATAAGTATACTCTACTCCAACCCTTGGCATTAAATTGATAAATATATCCTCTGATAGTTCTTTACCAATCCTATAATTAGTAATAAACCCTGCATCAGCGACAACTCTTATATTTTTGTAATTAAACTTTGTACCGAACCTATATATCGTAGGAAAGTACTCGCTATAAATTCTTCCTTGAGCATATAAGTCACCTGAATCCCAATTATACATAGAATTAATATCTTGAATCATTAAACCAAAAGTTGTCGATTTTCCAGATTTAAACAATAATCCAACATCAAATCCAATACCACTTCCTTTATAGGACTCATTTATCGGTAACTGATTTTGAAGTATTTTGATATTTACGCCAAAAGAAAACCAGGGTAAAATTCTCTGAGCAAAAGAAACCATTAAAGCGTCTTCACTTGTCTGCATCACTGTTGTCTTTTCTCCCGCACTACTTCTACCCTGAATATCTGTAACACCAGCGCTTACCCAAGCAATTCCTAGACCAGCGGTTGGAGGAAGAGGAGTAGCAAAACTAAGCCCAGATAATCTTCTATCTAAAGACATGCTAGAGTAAGAAAGCCCAACTTGCCTATCAACCAGAAAAGCAGCCCAAGCTGGATTATAAAAAGTAGAGAAACCATGGTCCTTTTCCGCAGTAAATGCACCGCCCATTGCAATAGACCTTGCGGTCATACCAACTCTTAAAAAACTACCTGATAATCCCGCATAATCCTGCGACAATGAAAATGAAAAAATAAATATAATATGAATTAAATATTTTTTCATTTTACAACTATTAATTTCGTCCAATTATCACCAGGAGATTGATTTCTTGATTTCGAATAATTAATTCGAATAAAATAAACTCCGTTTGCGACATGCTTACCTAACATATCTCTACCATCCCACTTAATCGCACCATAGTAAGAATTCAGGTTGTACGTTTTTGAGTGAACTTTTTCCATAGCAAAATTAAAAATATCTATTTTAACCTCTTTATTAACAATGTTTCCAACGTGGAATCGAACGTAACCATCACTATCTAGCATATTATGAGTAAGAGGAGAAAAAGGATTGGGATAAGCATATACTTCATCAAAATCATGGTCGGCTTGGAAAATTTTCCAATCATCACCTTGAGTATTTAGAGATAAAGCTACACCATCTGGAGTTCCAACCCAAAGCTTGGGTATTGAATCCCTACTATCAATTTTTGCGGCATAGACACTATTTGTAAGAATTTGTCTTTGGTTTAATAGACTTTTTTCGATTGCCGGGTCGAACTTAGCCCAATTTTCGCCATCTAAACTCTTCCAAAGACCAGAAGAAGTAGATACAAAAACCAAAGAATCTTCTGCATCAATATTATATACCCTCTCTCCAAGCAAGGCTGTTTTCCAAGAGACGCCATCATCTCTTGAATAACTCAAGCCTTGGTTTTCACCACTTTCACCTGTACCAACAGTTGCTGCCCAAATTGTGGTTTGATTATTCCATATTTGTTTTCCCAAGGCAACAACAAAGTTGCCTGAAATTCCGCTTGAAGGGTATTTGTAATGGTCCCATTCTATACAGCTTAAAATTTCATATTCATTCTCCGATATCTGAATTATTTCTTCAACAATTCTTCCTTTATTAAGACCGTTTGCAGTTCCTACCCAGACTCTATTATCGTAAGCTAAGACTGAAAAAGCTTTATGATTGTGATTCCCTCCATCAGCAGGGTCACGCGGATTTAAGTAGTAATTTTTAAGAACAGGAATAGGATCTCCTGTTATTTTTGATAAAGTATCTACATAAGCGCTATCCTGACAAGTGGATAATTGTGCTTGCCAATCCATAGGCATTGGAATATTTTGAGGCTTTCTTAGATTGATTGATAAGTCGTACCTGCGAAGACCCCCAGCCCAGCTAGCAACATATAAATATTTACCTGAAATTGAAGCATCATAAGTAACATTTGCTTGCGGAACAGTGACAGGTAATTGCCAAAAATAACCTTCCCCAAAAGGAACTTCTATATCTAAATCACTATCTACTGGCTGAGGAAGAAACTGCCACTCAATAGCCTTAGTGGCTTTTGTTATGCTGAGTTTAACTGTTTCACCATTTAAAAAACCAATATCATTAATTGAACTATAATTTATTGATCCGGACTGAATAATCAATTGAACCTGAGTTGTACTATACTCTGTTATTGATTGGACAGTAAAACTTAATGTTTTAGAAACATCAGAATTAGTGATTTTAATAATAGTATTAGCTTTGACACTATCTGAGACTGTTGACTTCACTGCTTCTGTCAATGGGCTTAAAACAATAAAAGTGCCTGAGTAGCCAGTTCCTATTTCATACTCACTATCAAATCCAAAATAAACACCATTAAGGGTATCAACAGCGAGACTATCCCATAAAAAATCAAAAGACATTATTTCAGTTGGCTCTGTTTCATACCAGGAGCCCGCCTTAGAAGCTATTGCAAGACCTAGTCCTAATGGTGTGTTGTTATCATCACCAGCAAATGCAACTAAAAGAGTATCATTTGATGCTGCAATTGCTGAAACCCCGCCGCTTGGCAAGACACTAGTTACAGAGCTAGGGTTTGTAAATATATCAACAATGGAATCTGTGGTAGATTGATATGTAAATGCACTTTTACCATCATATAATGACAACCCTCTCCCCGTTCCAAACCAAGTTAGAGAATCACTCATCAGTTTAATTTCCGCAACTACATTACTATTGAAACCATCTTCAAAAAAAGATGTTTCTCCATCAGCAGTTGATTTTAAGCTATACCTGTAAGGACTAGGGTTTTGACTAAAGCCTAGTACTGAGAACAGTATATAAATAATTAATTTATTGTATGACAACTTCATGTGACGCATTTAAACTATATTCATCATTTTTATCTTGAGCTACAAAGTCCCAACGGAATGTACCCGTTTTTGTTTGATAGTTTGGATCAGTGTTTCCACTGCCAAATACAGGAATTTTAAAACTATAAATTCCATCTCCCCCTAAAATATCCCCGCTAGTAATATCAGGTAAATAAATCACATCACTACTTCCATCATCATATAAATAAATGTAATTACCATCGTTCATTATAGAATCGCCTTCAATATGAAAAGAAGTAAACCCAACCCATTTAACATTATTTAATCCGTCTGCATCAAAAACTTCAGCCCCCACTAAATGCAGAGAAAGAGTCGCTCCGCTAGGCCGAGTTATGACTGAATCAGCATTTATATTAATTATTCGTGGTATTATATTCCCTATTCGAAAAGAAGATGATTGTTGTTCTATTTTTCCAACATAAACCGCTAAAACATTTAGATAAACACTTCCGGAGTCATCGCCTAAAGTGTTTTTGATATTTAAACTATCATTATCAATTTTAATCGTAAAAATATTATCTATCGATATAATGTCACCACTAGTACCATCATCTAAGAGTATCAAACTATCTGCTGTATTTTCTAAATCAGTTCCAAACCACTCTACTATAACTTTATCGAGCTCTTTACCTTCAAACTCAGGCTCAACTTTAGAACTAATATATAATTCATTAGTATTCTGGTGAAAATTAAATTGTGTGTCAGAAATATAAACCATTTCATTATCATCTAGCTCCTTGACCTCACAACCAACAATTACAAAGATAGTAGCTATAACGAAATAATTGTAAAATTTTATTTTCATTATATTTTTATACATCTTAATTATCATTATAAAATTTACGATTAAATATGTAATCCACCATTAACCTACCTACCTGCCCAAGACTTTCAGGGCTGCAATTTTCAGGAATATCTTCAACAGTATGCCAGTAGTTTGTAAAAGCATTTGGATATCTAAAGTCTATAATGTCAATCGATGGTATTCCCGCATACTGATATAATGGCACATGGTCATCATAGATTGAAGGACCAACTACACCTTTAAAAGCATCTAGTTTTAAAGTTTTAGCCCTATCCCATAATTTTCGAATTAATTGACCGTGAAAATTTAAAGAATTCCGTTCTATAGGTAGAGAGAGCTGTTTATCTCCCACCATATCTAGAATTATTGCTTCTTTTATATTTTTTATCGGTAGGTTTTTCGCAAAGTAAATGGACCCTTGGCAATAGCTTTCATCTTCACCAGAAACGCCGCTATCCTCTGCATCAAAAAAAACGAGATTAATGCCGATATTGGGTCGATTATCATTTAATACATCAGCTAATTCTAAAAGAACAGCTACGCCCGAGGCACCATCGTTAGCACCTAATATAGGTTTTTCATAGTTTCTACTATCTTCATCTTGATCAGCTAGTGGACGAGTATCCCAATGCGCGCCAATTAGAATTTGAGTATTGCTTGTTGGGTTAACCCTAGCAATAATATTTGTTCCATTATGATTTTTGTTTTCAAGAGCGCTTTTAAATGAAAAATCTTGCACAATAACGGTGTCAACTAGTTCCTGAACAAAATCCAATATATATTTTTTTGTCTTTATGTGCCCGTCTGAACCCGGATTTCTAGGGCCAAATTCGCACTGAGCTAAAAGATGATTAAACGCTTTTTGCTCATTAAAAATAGGCACAACAGTTTCACAACCCAGGTTGGTGATACATATAATGAAAACTATTATTATTAACCGCATCACCCTGTTATCGCAATATTAATGTCAAAACCAAAATCTCTGTCCACTTTTTCCCCCATTGTTCTACTATCACTTTCTCTGTATTCATACCTTAATCCCCCGGAAATCTTATTTGAGAATTGATATGAAATCCTCAAACCCGTTTTCCAATTTGATGAAAATGCACCTTCCTCAAGCTCTATTTTATCGCCTGACTTAAACTCTTTGCTGTCATTCATATCAAAATTTAAAGTAAAACTTATATTATTATTTAATTTGATATTCCCATAATAAGGCAATGGAATAGTCATTCCACCTCTATGAGTATAGGACGCAGTAGACGTATAACTATGGTCTTTTCTTATTGTAAGTCCGGTTGGGAGCTCATCCAATGATAAATTTCGGTTGTGTCTAAACGTAACGGAAATATTTTTCTTCAAACTCATATTAAAACCAATTAGAGGAGAAAAATTCATGTTAATCCTTGATGACCTTTCATAATCTTTATTGTCATCAACAAAATTAGCTAATTTAAAAAAATTAATATCATCAGGTATAATATCCTCAAATTGCCAAGATCGAGTTTCTTTTCCCGCATAACTATGATCAATGGAAGCAGATTTTGCAACCCATTTAATTAATGGCCATTTTTCTACGCCAGCTAATCTAAAACTCCAACCGGGGAAAGGCATGCCTGTATTAAATAATTCATCAACCGCAATATAGTCTCTTGACATAGTTCTTTGTTCTATTCCTGAACCGCTTATAACGCTAGAAAAGTTTTGAGAAAAATTAAAATTAACAGTAATTAATCTAGAAAGCTTAACACCTGAACGAACAGAACCATCTCTTTTATGGTCCCAACTACCAAGATTTGAACCTACTTCAGAAGACTGAACTAAACCATGCTCCGGCATCCAACCAAACTTATAACCTACCGGCACATCACCAATAACCTGGTTAGAAGACCTATTTAACGTCTCAGTATAACTTAAAGATATTGGATTTACTTTATTTACAATACCATGAACAAAAGTAAGCGACTTAATTTCTTTTGATTCTTTCTTTTTATTTGAACTCTCATTTTGTTGAGGTGCTCTTGATCGCGACCTTGATCTACCACCCCTAGACCTTATACTATTTCTGCTCTGTTTTCTGGGGGGTTTATAAAAAAATTCAAGTATTTGAACTGGCGTGACTGTAAAACTCGAATTAAATCTAAGGTTTGAACTAATATTTTGTCCCTCTCTAGATAAATCATCAGTCCAACGGTAGCTAGCAGAATAACTCAAATTTGGTTTTAACCATTGTAAAAATTTAGGACTATATGTTGTATTCATCGTTTCAGTCACGTTTGTAACCAAACCTGGGTCGAGGTTCTTTAATGCAACCCAGGCATAACCTCTGTAATCATTTAGTTTACTGGAACCTGTCCAAGCATATTTTGTTGCTAAATTATTTGTAATTTTATAATCCAAATTCATATTCCTACTCAAGCCAAAGTTATAACTATCCGGAGACCTTATCGATGATCTTGTCTCATTCCATGATAGTTTTTCTGTAAAACTCATAGCCGTATTAAATCCGGATGGCGTATAATAAATTTGCCAGTCGCTTAAAGAACCAACCAACGGAAACTCTTTAACCCACTTCAGAGGGCTTACATAATTATCTCTTCCAAAAGGTAAACTATAACTAACTTTTCCCGAATAGGATTCTGACCATTTTTGATTATAGGTTATATCTGAAGATCTTGATTGAGATGCGCTGAAGTTAGTTTTTATATTATCAATTGTATACTTTACCAGTTTATTATCCGATTTTGAAGTTTTTCCCAATGACGCACTAAAACTTATAGTTTGACTTTGTGCTATTATTGTGTCGGGGGCAGCATTTTGATCTACTAAAATATCTTCTCCTGGAAAATATTTTGGTGTATTTATTGCACTACTAATAGAAGCATTTACGGGAAAGCTAAACCCCCAGGACCTCGGTAAAAAACGGTGTAAATCTAATCTCCCAGACAAATTAAAGTTTTCAGCTGTACTCGTACCTCTTGATAATCTTTCTTGTAATCGATGAAAATCTGCGTCTTGCCTACTATATGTAAAGTTCGCGGAACCTAAGTCTGCAAGTTTTAAAGAAGATTGGACCCTCATCGCTACACCCCTATCCTTTTTCACACCGCTAAGCCTCAATTCATCAACCCATACTTCACCATCAACAATCTCGTCTGATACATTTCTAACCCCCATTATAAAATACTGAATTCTATTTAATGCCGGTTTGCCTTTGATATAAATTCTTTTACCTGTTTGGATTCCTTCATCATCAGTATATATATATCTTTTTACATCAGCGGAATCAATAAACACATCTGTCTGTTTATACCTTTTTACTGAACTAGAATCTTTTAGTTTTAATTCAGCTAACCAATCCAGTTCAAGTTCGATGCTGTTTCTTCCTTTATCTTCATCCCAGCCACTGTAAACAGGTTGGGTTATCTCATAATAATCATCACCAAGACCAAAGCGAAGGAATAGTTCAATATCTGAATTAAGATGGGTCATCCACTGACTATTCCCATAAACATACATTTTCATTAAATCATAAGTCATAAAACTTCTTTTTTGATCATCATTTAAAGTGTAAAGTGTCTTTTGAGCAGACCCAGAATGAAGAGGGGGTAAATTATCAAACTTCATCACTAGCGATTGTTCTTTTGATCTTATTTGATTAATCCTATCATACTCGCCTTGTACCCCATCAGGAGGAACATATTCCGAATTATCTTCTGTATTGATAACCGCAATTTGGAATGAGGGCGTATCATGATTATCCATTGAAACGCTAGCAGAATTTAAAATTTTATTTTCTTTTTTTAAGTTTACCGTATTGTTGTCTTCACTATCATTTGAAGGAGAAAAGACTCCCAACTCTTGCCATTCATTACCTACTATTTCAATTTTTGCAACCTGAAGAGACGAGTAGGTTGAATCAAAACCAGATACTGACATCCTTACATACCTAATCTCATTCCATTCCGTAGAACCCGAGTTTTTAAAATCTGAAAGAGGTATTCTGAATAATTTCCATCCAGTTTCTATACCATTCTTTTCTGTTTGTCCGGCTAAATAAGTAGTATCCGTTAGATCAAAGCTTGTAGAAAAATAATCATTCACTTTGTCAATAAACCCTGAGCGGTCTAAATCTTCTGTGTCTGGATACTTTCCACCCTCTTGAATTTTGGAACCAGTTCCATTTCCTTCAGTTCCATTCGCTTTAGAATAGTTATTACTACCCTGATCATAATTCCAGTTGTCTCCGTTCGGATCATAGGGGTCGACATCATACCCAACATTAATAATATTAGCTTCATTTTGATCTAGGTAGAATTGGTAAGTATTATTTTCTAAACACCCACCCCAACCATTTTCGTAATCATCAAAACATCCATCAAGTCCGGTATCCTCAGGATCTTCAAGAAAACCATTACCAAGTGTTAATCCAGCTTCCGGGATATCTTCTGTATTTAAAACACCATTCCCATCCCAATCTTCACTTATTTTACCAAGGTCTATTGCTAGATTCCCTTCATCCCCTTTAAGCCATATTTCAAAAAATTTACTTTGGGTTTGATCATAATCCCCTGAATACAATGAGGTAGAAATACCAACCCAAGATGAATCATTAGCTATATTTTTCTGATGAGATCTTTTCCGATATCGTAGCACTAAAACATCTGTAGTTTCATTACCAGCTTGCACCGAAGTTGACTGATTAGGCCAAATTTCTCGCGTTCTTACAGGTATATAAGGGTTATACCAAAATAGTTCACCTCGGTTTCTTTGAGAATATTCTCCTCCAAAAATATTTAATTCTGTATCATAAAAGTTTGGCGCAGAGGATTGTTTCCAAAAACGTCTTTGGATTGACGGTGAAGTAGTCCTTTTGGAGCCCTCAAAATCATCAATGAAGGCAACACCATTTGGGTCTCCAGTTGCAGAATTACTTATTGAATTGGGGTTTGGCAGAACTTGCGCAATTTCACCCTCAATGGATAAGTTCGTCATTTTATCAGTCTCAATGACAGGCAAACGGTCCAACAACCGAGTAATACCATCTAATTCCCATTCATACCTTCCATTCAAATCCCATATAAAATTTCGAGTTGGCTCGTAACCAACTTCAATTTTTTGGTTCATAATTGATTGATTATAATAAAGTGCTGTAGCACCGATAAATGACTTTTCCCCTAAATCCATTTGAGCTCGCGTACCAAAAATAGTTTTTTTGTCGAACGAAACAATTTCATGCCTATCATAACGAACTTTTAAATCAGCATTTGGATCGTCAGCCGCACTTCCCATTAAAACGATAGTTCCTGTGAAGTAATCTATTTGATAATCCATGCCTCTTTTTAAAACAATATTGTTCTGAACAACTTCTTCACTACCTTCAACCAACATAAATCCAAGATTAATAGTCGAACTTTGATTACTGTATTTGGTCTCGATAACAAATCTATTATCACTATTTATTTCCGAAGATATCGAAGAAGTATACATCTTTCCTGAACCAAGTTGACCTTTCAAAGCTTCAACACTATTCCCACCTTCTAGTGAGTCTATTAAAGCAAAAGGATGCAAAGAGGGTATAAGTAATTCGCCGTTTAACATATTAATTATATTTCCAGATTGAAAGTCAATGATTTCATCGTATTGACGGACTCCATTGACATCTAAACTGTCTAGCCCAAATAGTGTAATATATGGTAAACTTGTTGTTCTATCACGCTCGCTTTCAGGAGTAGACCTTTTATTAATTAGCTTAACTTCAAAACCTTCCTGGTTTATTTGCGTTGTGCCAAGGTAGTAAACATTTTTAAACATTAGTTCCCAGCTCGGGTGATTGGGATGGCTATTTCTAGGCTTAAGCATCATCAACGATAAGTTTGTTCCGAGAGAATCTGCAGGAGAACCGACCTCAAGAACAACTTGTCCAGTGCTTCGATCTTCAAGGGTAAAAGAACAACCAAGAATTTCGTTCATTACCATATCTCTTAATCTTATGTAACCTAAATCAGCACTCATTTCATAATTAGTCCCGGATTCTAATCGAATGAAATTTCCGGTCTCATTATCATCAGTATAAAGAGAGTCCGTTGAATTCAGTGGATTAATAAATGCCGTGCCTGTTACAGCTCCAGCATCATTTGTATTAATAGACTTATACAGTTCAAAGTTTTTTACTACGAGGTTTCCAATGTAATGAAGTCCATTTTTAAGCGGATAAAAAGAAGGAATATTTACAGTATTTATTGCCAAATTGTTCACAATCAAAGTATCAATACCATTTCTAAACCAAGGATGGATAAAAAAGTATCTGTTTTTTATCCAATCAACGTCACGTATTTGTTGAGTACTCGACTGCGATCCACCCTTATACTCTTCTTGTTCTTTTTTAGCTTTTTCAATTGAAGCAATTGTTGTGATGTCAATTGGCCCTAATTTTGAAATTGATTTAATACCAAAAAGACCCTGATTTTTCCCTGAAAAGGTTACATATTTTGTTGATGGCAAAGACAAAGAAATATTACCCGCCTCGATTTTCTGGATAACGTCGTCTTCAAAACCTTCATAGTTAATTCGAATATTATTTTCCCAATCAAATTGACGCTCAGAGTCTTGATCCATGTTAACCGTAATTCTGTCGCCAATTTTTCCCTGAATATTAAGGTGTTGCTTTTGATCAAACTCAAGATGCGTATTTTGAGTTTGGTTTAATGAAGACCGTACTAGCTCTTGGTCTTGAAAAATCATATTGCCTGTTATTGTAACGTTTCCATTTAAGCTCAAAGAAGCCCGTCCTAGATTACCTAAATCCATCCCGACAACTTCCATCATCTGCCCCTTTCTTTTGCTTGTCCCGTCCTTTGTAGATTGATGTACTAATTGAATGAACTTTGCATAACTTTTGCGTTCATTATATTTTCTTAAATACCATTCAACATCAGCCGTAAAAGGGATTTTATAAGAACTCCCATCAACATATTGCTTAATGGTAATAGTGCTCCAATCTTTTGCAAGAATGATATCTGTTTTCAAATTATCATATTTTATATTTAAAATACCTTTAGCGCTAGATAATGAATCAAGCGGCTGTACTAGATTAAAAATGTGATTAGGAAAAGGATTTACAACGAATTCAGACTCTGGAATGTATAAAAATAATTTGTGTTTTTTAGTGATTAGAGATGTTACAGAATCTCCTTGAGCGTATATATTTTGATATGGGCGTATCGCATTAGTCATTGCCAATACAATGCCCAAGAGAAAAAGATATTTATATGTTTTAAACAAGATTTATTATTTAGTTAAACAATAGCAATTTGATCGATAAAACCTCCTTTTTTTTAGTAAATGTTTTCTTTTAAAAGTTTAACCATCTTTTTTAAAGCTAAACCCCTATGACTAATTTTATTTTTTTCTTCTCTTCCCATTTGAGCAAAAGTTAAATCTCTATCAGGCACAAAAAAAACTGAATCATAACCAAAACCTTTTTCTCCAATCGGCTTTTCGGTTATAAAACCTTCAATACGTCCATCAACCCAAAGTTCCTTTTTAGCACTGAAAAAGCTTATCACAGTTCTAAACTGCGCAGCTCTTAATTTTTTTTCTACACCAGAAAGTTCAGAAAGTAACTTCTTGACATTATCTTCATAAGTGACATTTTTTCCCGCATAACGAGCTGAATAAATCCCCGGAGCTCCGTTTAAAAATTCTACTTCAAGACCAGTATCATCAGCTAAGGTAGGTATTCCTGTTTTCCGATAAACCTCTTTAGCTTTTATGAAAGAATTCTCAAGTAACGTAGAACCTGATTCTTCAATCTCACCAATTTCTGGGAAACTATCAAGAGATAAAATTTTAACCTCTAAATCTTTTAATGCATATTGCATCTCTGTTTTTTTATCATTGTTATGAGTCGCTATAACTAATTCTTTTATTTGCATTGTTTTGTTTTTTAAAAGTTAAAATGGAGCTGAAGTTAAGACTACCAAATCAATATTTGCATGAACTTGTAATTAATAAAAATCCAAAAACAGTTAAGTATGTTTTTAATTTTTAAAATCATTTCATAAGAAAAGTTGAAATACCAATAAAATATATTAATTTTTGCAGCTTAATTGATTAGGTCTGTTAATCATTTGCATCATCTAATAATTTTTGTTGTTGGCTCGGTAGCTCAGTTGGTAGAGCAGTGGACTGAAAATCCATGTGTCGCTGGTTCGATTCCGGCCCGAGCCACTCAACAGAATTTCAATATATTTAAAACTTTATTGAACAGCCTAGTGCCTTCGTTGAGCTCAACTCAATTTTTTCGTTTCTTCCCAAAGCAACTAATGCATCTTTTAGATAATTGTTTTTTACTTTTTTTGCACTTTTAGCATTGTCATCAATAGCGCCTTTATAAAAGAGTTTACCATCACTATTAAAAAGATAAACATGAGGTGTTTTTGCGGCACCAAACGCTTTTGCCAATTTGGCATTTTGATCCATCGCATAAGGAAAAGAATACTTATTAATCCTTGCATGTTTTATCATTTCTTCAATGCTGTCAACACTGTCATGCAGCCTGGCGTTTGAATTGACGGCAACAAAACCAACTCCATTATTTTCACATGTCTTGGCAATAGAATTATATCTATCTTGCCACCTAACGACCCATGGACACGTATTGCAACTAAAAATAACTAAGATTCCGTTTTCTTTTTTTAAATCAGAAATACTTAGATTTTTCCCGTCAATATTATTTAATCTATAATTAAGGCCTACTATATCATCTCCTATAGATAATTCTTTTGCACCTAAATTAAAACATAGTACTGTTAAGCATATTATAATTATGTTTTTCACAACTTTTCTCCTCTCATATTTATTAAAGAATCAATACTGCTTTTAAAAAAATCTTCATCTTTTTTTCCTTCCCAGTATTTTTTTAGAACCATATCTTTGTTATAGATGCCAGTAAAAGGAAGGGCTCCACTCCAAAATGATGAAAATTCATTAATAAAATTTTCATCGTTCCCCTCTTTTTTACGATAATGAATACCTGTGACCTCTTCACTAACTAAAAAATCATAAACTGCTTGAGAATTTTCATCCCAATCTGCGCTCACAAAAACCACCATTAAATCCTCATTTTTATACTTTTTTTCAAGGTCTACTATATAAGGAAATTCTTCAATACATGGAATACACCAAGTCGACCAAATATTAACTAAGACAATTTTTGAAGAATTATTATTTTTGATATCAACAAATAATTCATCAGCAGAAACTACTTTAATTTCTAGATCGCTGGTTGAACATCTGAACTGATAAGTAGACAAAAGGAGTAGAAATATTAATCGCATTGATGAAATATAAATCATTGCACCCTAAACTTTACATCATAAAATGAGAAACAATATTTGATATATAGTTACATTTATTCATATGTTTATATGTGTGTATTTAATTAACTAAACGAAAGGAGGTGATCAGTTGTCTAATTATATTAAAACGCTGACCTCCAGAGGATCAGCTGTGTAACACACCTAAGGGTTGAAAACTTTTAGGAGGTCAGCGGTTACTTTGTATTAGAAACCCTCATTTTTTAATGAGGGTTTTTAATATCTAGCATCTTTCCACATAATCCAAAACGGACAATAAACTGTCAAATACTGGGGGCCCTGCATTTTTAAGCCTTTCTTTACTAACATGTCCAATACTAACCAAGGCACAATCAATTCCCATTGCCGAAGCAACGTCACTATCATGAATTGTGTCTCCAATTAATAGAATTTTATGTTTCGATATACCTGCTTGGGATATCCATTCGAGTCCAGCCTCAATTTTACCATCAGCATTATCATTTTCAACGCCAATCAAATCATTAAAATAGTTTTCAATATTATGTGACTTAACCCAACTATACAATGAGGATTCCTTGCCCGCGGACAAAATAGACTGAGACAATCCATTCATTTTGTTTTTCCTTAAAACTAAACTTGCATTTTTGTGGAGAGAACATTTTTCAAAATACTTTCGATAATAATCTAAAAAACCAACAATGGGAAATTTTTCGTCTTTAAAATTAAATCCTAATTGTTCATAATACTCAATAACAGGGAATGTAAAGATTTTCCGATAGCTAGCTTCATCAACCCTATTCATAGCTCGAGAATCTAAAACAGAATTTATTGCCTCTATACACAACCAAAGGTCATCTAGTAATGTTCCATTCCAATCCCAAACTATGTGATTGTATCTCATTTATTAATTTTAAGTACAAAAAAACTAATTAGTTAATTTTGACTCCACCTTCTTCTCTATTGATTTAATTGCAGAATCTTTTACTTTTTCACCAGTTTTAGATACAGCTTCTTTTAAAATTTCTGCAGATTTAGAAACCGTTTTAGAAATTTCTGAAGTGTTTTTTCCTGAATAATGTAAATAGGCAACATACAAAATAAAGACTGCCCCAGTAACCAACGCAAGTTTTATAATTTTCTTTACGAAGCCATAGACGATGACAATTGCTAAAATAACAGCAATAGCTAGATACACTGGATTAGAAGTAATGAGTTCAATAATGTTTTCCATTTTAAAAAGCTTTCAGTTCTTATTTATTATTAGTTTTGTCTTTAAAATTATGTTAATTAAAGGATAGGCAGTATGAAAAAGTTAATTTTATTAACATTGCTCTCATCAGCATATGCTAGAATTGAGTACCCAGCAGATTCATTATTAAAATCAAAGAACACCACTTTTTTTCAAAAAATATTCATATATCCAGTAGCTCAGTGGCAAAAAATTTCATACAAATCAAGTGCTTTAAATTGTCAGTTTTACCCGAGCTGTTCAAACTACTGTAGCTTGGCTATAAAAGAGAATGGCCCCTTATTTGGTTCAATAATAGCTATGGATAGGATAACAAGATGCAACCCTTCAGCATTGTCTTATCACCAAAAAATTAATGGCTCTTACAAAGATGAAGATGGAAGGTTAATTGACTACGTAAAGCCTGTCTCCTACAATCAAAACTTAAACCCTTCATTATTAAGTTCTATGTTAGCATTTATACCAGGATTAGGAAGATTTCATTCTGGCAGAGTCTATGACGGGATTTATGGCATGTTGAATTTATTATTATCAGCAAAAGCATACTCTATTGCAATTAAAACTGAAAATAAACCTATGGCCAATATTTTTGGGGGAACTTCAGCAATAATTTATGCCTCTGAAGTTTACGGATCGTTAAGGGCATTAAAGTATTATCAACCAAAAAAACCCGATGAAAAAACGAGGCGGTAAACCGCCCCATTCATTTACACGATAAACTCCAAAAGAAGTTTAAGAGCCGGACACGAGAATCGAACTCGCCTACTTCTGATTACGAATCAAACGCTTGAACCAACTCAGCTAGACCGGCATATTTTATAATTAGAAGTTAATAAAATCGCGTAGCAAACAAATAAAACTTTAATATTCATATTAAATTAATACATGCCAATTAGGAACATAATTTAAATCATAACTCTTTGAACAAAAACATTATGAATACATTATTTTTAAAAACACAATCAATTCTATAAAAAGACTACTTTTGACATTTAACTTGAAAATTATGTTAACCCTAGGCTTTTTGATGACACTTTCTAATGCAGAAAAATTAAGATTAAAGCGGGCTGATGTTTTAGAGAGCAAAAAGATAGGCTTTGAAACTGTAAAACATCTACAGGGAAACGTGCAGTTTGAAAAAGGAGATATTAAACTAAATTGCCAAAGGAGCGTTTATAAGGAACGAAAAGACATTGCATTTTTATTTAATCAAGTCAAAATATTCAAAGACGATTTAATTCTTGAATGTGACAGCATTACTTTTTATTCAAAAAAAAATAAACTTGAAAGTAATGGAAATCCAATAATTTATGATTTAGGCTACAAGCTTGTAGCCGATAGTCTTATTTATTTTACAGAACTTGATAGCGGTATTGCTCTAGGCAACGTTGAATTGATTCAAAATGATCAAAAAATCAAAGCTGACAGAATTGAATATGTTAAGAATCCAGGATCTGAAGCTATATCCTACATAGCGATTGGAAATGTGGAAATCATTGACTCCCTTAGAACAGCTACATGTGGTCTTGCTAATTACAATGACATTACTGAAAAAACTATTTTAGGCCGAGAACCAATAATTATCGACGAGCAAAGAACCATAGCTGGCGAGCAAATAGTACTGCAATATGATAAAAAATCATTGAGCAGACTTTTAATCCCTAACAATGCAAAAATATTTAGTAGTATTATGGAATTTGACAATATCGAAAAGGATTCTTCTCATACTGTTTTTGAAAAAAATGATGACATGACTAGCAAAAGATTAGATGGTTTCTTTATTAACGGTTCTCTTGATTCATTGAGATTAGTAGGAATGGCATCAACAACTTATCATATATTCGAAGACTCTCTTTATAAGGGTAAAAATATTACCTCAGGCGATACTATTATGATGAAATTTTACAACAAAGAGCTTAATAATATAATTGTTAGTGGCGGTGCGCAAGGGGAATACATTCCAAATACAAAAGCTGACGGGTCTACTTTTCCACTGATTTATTCTGCTGATAAGCTCGATTATTTTCTTAAAGATGAAAACACAAATTTGTCAGGGAATGCACAAGCTCGGCACGACAATACGGACCTTAAAGCAGGATTTATAAAAGTAAACTGGAAAACTAGAATTCTTAAAGCATTTTCTAGAGATTGGGCTGATTCTACAAGCAGTTATCTAAAGCCGTCTATAATTGAAAAAGGTCGCGATCCAATGGTTGGTAATGAAATGACATATAATTTAGATACCAAAAGAGGTAAAATAAATTATGGTAAAACGAAAGCAGATGATGGCTTTTATAGAGGAAGCGAAATTAGAAATGAAAGCAATAAAACTATCTACATAAAAAACTCTGTTTTTACCACATGCGATTTAGATACTCCTCACTTTCATTTTGAATCAGAAAAAATGAAAATCATTCAAGATGATGTCGTTATAGCTAAGCCAATCGTGTTGAAAATAGCTGAAATACCTGTATTTGGGATACCCCTAGCAATTTTTCCTCATCAAGGTGGTAAAAGACATTCGGGCTGGATAATGCCTGCTTACGGAGAAAGTAAATCCCGAGGGCAATATATTGACGGATTGGGTTTTTATTGGGCCCCAAATGATTATTGGGATTCAAAATTTACACTCAGCTTTGGCGACAGGCAAGGTGCTGTTCTAAATGTTAAGAATCAATATAGACTTCGTTATAAATATAGTGGGAGCCTTTTCATCCGGAATCAACAATTCTTATCTGGGAGTAAAGATATAATTAATTTGAAAGAAAACAGGAATAGCAACTTTACAGTTCGATGGAACCATGTCCAAAAATTAAGAAATAATCAAAATTTTAATGCAAATACGACTTATTCAAGTAATGGAAGCTATAACAGAAATTATGGATTGAATCTAGCTCAAAGAATGGATCAAAAAGCGACATCAAATGTTACTTACTCAAAGAGGTGGCCAAAGTCTAAAAACTCTGTTAGCTTAAATTTGTACTCCAACCAAGATCTTTTAGTAGATAAAAAAGTTGATAATTCTAGTAATTATTACGTTTCGCCAACGCAATCTGGATCACAACTAAATATTTCAAATAGAACCTTACCAAAAATTTCTTTTAGACATGGTCAAAGTTCTCTTTTCCCAACATCAGCTAACATAAAAAAATGGTACAACACTATTATGTGGAATTATGGGTTTAACTATACTAAAAAAGAAAGAAAATATTATAAATCTACATTTTCTGATTCATTAAACAGTTTCGATTGGGCTAAAGATAGTTTTGGAAACCCCGTCGACACATTATCCCAAGATGATGGCTGGACCCATACCGCATCTTTAAATGCTCCTATGAAGTTGTTTAAAAATATCAATATAAATCCAAATATTAATTTTAGATCGAGCTGGGTAAATAGAACATTTGATAAAATCTGGATTGACTCATTAAGTAGTTTTCAAACTGTAGAAAAAAACGGATTTAATACTCGAACTACTGGAGCGGTTTCTATAAATGCGAATACAAAATTATACGGTCTTTTCGCTGTCCCTTTTGGACCATTAAAAGTAATAAGACATGTTGCCTCGCCTTCTATTGGATTCTCTTGGAGCCCTGATTTTTCAAAACCACTATTTGGTTATGATTTTGGATATATAAAAGACTATAATAATCCTGTAAACAATGAAAAAATAAAACATGATAGGTTCGCAGGCACGATGGCTGGCAATACGCCAATGAGTGAACAGAAGAATATTAATTTTTCTTTAAATAATATATTTCAAGCAAAAACAATTATCAAAGAAGAAGAAAAAAAGATTGACCTTTTTAGTTTGAGAATGAGTAGCAGTTATAATTTTTCCGCAGAAAATTATAAGTTGTCTAACTTGAGATCTTCATTAAGATCTAAAATTCTGGGAAAATTAAACCTTGATTTGTCAACAACACATGATTTTTATGGTTTTGATACAAAAACCGGAAGCAGAGTTGAAAAATTCAATAAAAATGAACGAGGTATTATTGCACCACGATTAACCAGTGCTCGTATTTCCACAGGATTTAGATTAAAAGGTAAAGCACTAAACAATCAAAGTGATACTAAATTGACCGCTAAGGACTCAATTGCAATTCAAGATGACTTAGATGGACCGGGGCTACAAAACCCAATAACGAGCTTCAAAAATACATTAACCAACGAGAGCATATGGAGCACAAATATAAGTATTAGTTATAACTACAATGCTTTTAATCCTCTTAACTCAAATAAGACTCTTTGGGTTAATAGTTCTTCAAATATAAAACTATCTAAAAATTGGAAGATTGCATACAGGGCTAGGTTTGATATGGTCGAAAGAGATCTAGTGAGTCATAATGTTTCCGTAAATAGGGATTTACATTGTTGGGAACTGTCGCTTAATTGGACGCCTGGAGGCATTGGACAAGGCGTATACTTTAAACTCAACGTAAAATCACCGACATTAAAAGATTTAAAGCTAGAAAAAAAAGGAGGTGTTTACTCAAGTTCACCATTCTAATCAAGTATTTGTTCTGTCGTGAATGTTTGTGAAATTAACTATGTGAATATTCTCTTAATAATGAAATGATATGCCCTAAATGTCATGCAGAGTACTTTGAAAAAATAAAGCAGTGCGGTGATTGTATTGTAGACTTAGTTGATGCTAGTTCCATAGACTTACCTATTCCTGAAATGACTTGGGTTCCATTAAAACCAATACATGGGAGCATATACGCAGAAATGATTATCGAAATTTTAAATAAAGAAGAAATACCTCATTACGCAAAGAATGATTGGAGCAGTGCGGCTTTAAGCACTGGCGGCACTGAATTAGTAAACAATATTGTGAGAATATTTGTGCCTAAAAACTTTCAAGAAAAAGCGGATCATTTATTTAAAAATATTTATGGAGAATAAAATGAATATGGTCAGAACTATAAAAGGAACGCATGATATTTTACCAGCACAGTCAGGTGACTGGCAAGATTTAGAAACCCAAATTCATAAGACTGCGAATCTTCATGGCTATGATGAGATTAGAACTCCCATAATCGAAAATGCTGCATTATTTAATAGGGGAGTTGGTGAAGAAACAGATATTGTTTCCAAAGAGATGTACTCATGGATAGACAAAGATAAATCAACCATTTCATTAAGACCTGAATTAACGGCACCAGTTGCTCGAGCTTACGTGCAACATAACCTAGGTGGCCAATCTTTATTACAGAGACTGTATTATATTGGTCCTTCTTTTCGAAGAGAAAGGCCCCAAAAAGGAAGACAAAGGCAATTTCATCAGTTTGGAGTTGAAGCAATTGGTAGTGATAATCCAGAACAAGATGCTGAGGTAATATCTATTGGTTGGAGCATCCTTAATAGTTTTGGGATAAATGAATTGGAATTAAATATATCAAGTATTGGTTCAGAAAACTGCCGCACTAATTATAGACAAGAGCTTATAAACTATCTAAAACCTTTCATTCCGCAACTATCAGAAGTTAGTCAACATAGACTTAAGCATAATCCTCTACGTATTCTAGATACAAAAAATAAAGATGAAATAAAAATCATAGAATCAGCACCAAAGATCGAGAACTTTTATACAAAAGAGGATGAAACCTATTTTTTAACAGTACAACAATACCTTAATGATTTAGAAATCCCATATAAAATTAACCCTCTCCTTGTAAGAGGATTAGACTATTACACTCAAACAACTTTTGAAATATCTTCTAAAAAAATAGGTGCGCAGGATGCACTCCTTGGTGGTGGTAGGTATGATGGTTTAATTAAATCTTTAGGTGGAAAAGATGTCCCCGCAGTAGGATTTGCTGCTGGAATGGAAAGAATACTCATTGCTGCTGATGACAGGAAAAGAACTGATAAACACCTACCATGCATTTATATTGTCTGCACAGATTTAAGCGCCCTAGGCCCTATGCAACAAATCGCTAAAAACTTGCGAGATTTAGGTATAAAAATAATTTTGGAAACTTTAAGAAGAAGTATGAAAGCACAAATGAGAGAAGCAAATAAACGCAAAGCTAATTACGCAATCATCGTTGGAGAAAAAGAAGCCATAAATGAAACTGTTCAATTAAAAAATTTAAATGAAGGTACTCAAGACACCATTAATCAAAGTGAGCTAGTTTCGTATTTCAGAAGTTTGACATTTTAATATTTTCTTTTACATTTTGGGCCAATAAAGAACTAATCATATTAATAACCTGTATTAAAAAAAGTATATAATGAATCAAAAATCACTAATAGTTGTAGAATCCCCTTCAAAAGCTCGTACAATAGAACAATACTTGGATGGCGAGTTTGAAGTTGTTGCCTGCGTTGGTCATGTTAAAGACCTCCCAACAAGTAAACTTGGAATAGATATTGAAAATAATTTTGAAATGACACTGGATGTATTGCCAAAAAGAAAAGACTTTATTAAAGAATTAAGAAAAAAAAGCAATGCTGCAGAAAGAGTATATATAGCTAGCGATCCTGATCGTGAAGGTGAAGCAATTGCATCACACCTAGCAAGCGAAGTACCTAGCGAAAAATTAGAACGCGTTGAGTTTAACGAAATTACAAAAGCGGGCGTTCAAGAGGGCATGAATAATAGTCGCAAACTCGATTACAATATGATTAATGCTCAAAAGACACGAAGAATCATTGATCGCTTAGTTGGATATAAAGTCTCACCAGTATTGTGGGCGACACTTCAAAAAAACATGGACTTTGTGAACACGACCTTGTCTGCAGGCAGAGTGCAATCAGCCTGCGTAAAAATAGTAATTGAAAGAGATAGAAAAAGGCAAAAATACAAAAAAACAGAATACTATGACCTTAAAGTTGAACTAAAAACAAATGATTCAGATTCTTCATTTGAAGCAACTTTAAATAAAATAGATGATAAAAGAATAGTTTCTAGTAATGATTTTAAATCTGATACCGGCTCATTAAAAAATAAAGATGTAATTATTTTAAATGAAATAGAGGCAAAAGCACTTATCTCAAAATTAAGCACTGGTAGTTGGCTCGTTAAAAGCGTAGATGAAAAACCTAGAACTTCTAACCCAAAACCTCCATTTACGACAAGTACGCTTCAGCAAGAAGCTGCTAGAAAATTACGCTTTTCTGCTAAAAACACCATGAGAGTAGCTCAGCAATTATACGAAAACGGTTTTATCACTTATATGAGAACTGACTCAACCCATCTTTCAAAGGAAGCAGTCAGCGGCTCTAGAAATTTAATTTCAAAACTATTTGGGAATGATTATTTACCTAAATCTCCAAATAATTATGAAACTAATGTCAAAAATGCTCAAGAAGCACACGAAGCAATTAGACCAGCTCATAAGACATTTAAAAGTCTTGAAACTGTCCAAAAGAAACTTGGTAAAGACGCGGGCAGTTTGTATGATTTAATCTGGAAGAGAACAATCGCGAGTCAAATGCTCCCGGCAAAGCTAAAACAAACAGCGGTGGTCATTTCAAATTCTAAGACAGATTTTAGAGCAAGTGGCCAGATTATTGTTTTCCCCGGCTATATGAAGATATACGTAGAGGGGAAAGACAATCCAGATGCAGAACTTGCAAACAAAGAAAAACTTCTGCCAAACCTAACAAAAAATGATCAATTATCATGTTTAAATATTATAGCGCAAAAACATAATACAAAACCTCCCGCTAGGTTCACTGAGGCATCTCTAATTAAAGAAATGGAAACAAATGGTATCGGAAGACCATCAACTTTTGCATCAATCTTAGATACAATAGTCCGAAGAGGATATGTTGAAAAGACTAGAAGTAATCTTTCGCCAACTTATTTAGGCTTAGCAATTACTCAACTCTTAGAGAACCATTTTACAACATTAGTAGATAAAAATTTTACCGCTAAAATGGAAAATGAATTAGATGCTATTTCTAGAGGCGAACTGGAGCCCATTCCATTTATGAAAAACTTTTATTTTGGAGACAGTGATTATTTAGGCCTTGAAAAAATGCTTGAAGAAAAAGTAGATATTGGTAAAGCATGTACTATCCCACTTCCTGACGGGTATGATAAAGACATAGACGCTAGGATTGGAAAATTTGGTCCATATCTTCGTAAAGAAGAAGATACTCGTTCGATTCCTCAAGATATATATATTGGGGATCTTACCGATGAAATCATTGATTCACTTTTTAAAGAGCAAAGACAAGATGAAATTCTTGGAAAAGATCCTAATTCGAATGAAGATATTTTATTAAAGAAAGGACCTTATGGACACTATGTTCAATTAGGCGAATCAACAAAACGAAAGGCTGTTCCAAAAGGAACGGATATACATTCTGTAGATTTAGACCTTGCTATACAATTAATATCTTTACCGAGGACGCTTGGTGACCATCCTGAGAAAAAAATACCAATAACAGCAGATTACGGAAGGTATGGCCCTTATTTAAAAATGGATAAGTCAAATGCAAGACTAATCGCACCAGCAACGCCATTGACTGTGACTCTAGAAGAAGCAGTCGAGATGTTGAACAAATCAAAAAAAGGCCCAAGCGAACTTAAATCCCTTGGAAACCATCCTGATACTGGAGAAAAACTAGTGTTAAAAGAAGGTCGCTATGGACCCTATATTTCCGATGGAAAATTTAATGCTGCATTAAAATCTCACAATGACCCTAATACAGTCACCTTAGAAGAAGCCGTCGAGTTAATTAACTTAAAAAGAGTAGCGCCAAAAAGGGTACGAAAGAAAAAACGTAAAAAGAAATGAATAAAACTATAGAAAAAATAGTTTCACTATGTAAACAACGCGGATTTGTTTATCAAAGTTCAGATATTTACGGGGGATTTGGCGCCGTTTATGATTATGGCCCACTTGGTGTTGAATTAAAAAATAATATTGCAAATTATTGGTGGAAAGAGATGACTAGAAACCATGAAAATATTGTTGGGTTAGATAGTGGAATCTTAATGCATCCAAAAATTTGGGAAGCATCAGGTCATATAGGCGAATTCCACGATCCATTAGTAGATTGTAAAAAATGTAAATCGAGATACCGCGCAGATGAATTAACTGAAAATTTAGAAAATGAAGAATGGGATAAATTTAAATGTCCTAAATGTGGTACTACTGGAAAGATGACTCCACCTAGACAATTCAACTTAATGTTTAAAACTGAAGTAGGAGCTTTGCAAGATTCTGGTTCAACTGCCTACTTAAGACCAGAAACAGCTCAGGGCATTTATGTCAATTATAAATTAGTCCAAGGTTCAACTCGAATGAAAATCCCATTTGGGATTGCTCAAATTGGTAAAGCATTCCGAAATGAAATAATTGCAAGGAATTTTATTTTTCGAACTAGAGAGTTTGAACAAATGGAGATGCAATATTTTACAAAGCCAGGTGATGATGATAAAGCCATGGAAGAGTGGAAAGAAAAACGCATAAAATTTTACACAAATATTTTAGGTGTTTCTTCTGAAAATTTAAGATTTCATAAGCATGAAAAAAATGAATTAGCGCACTATGCTAAAGAAGCATGGGACATCGAATATAATTTTCCTTTTGGCTGGTCTGAAGTTGAAGGAATTCATAATAGAACAGATTTTGATTTAAAAAACCACGAAAATCACTCAGGAAAAAATTTAAAATATTTTGATCAGGAAAATAATGAGAGATATTTACCCTATATTATTGAAACATCAGCTGGCTTAAATAGAATGCTCCTTACAGTTCTAGCAGATTCTTATTGGGAAGACACAGAGAATAATCGAATAGTAATGAAGCTTGACCCAAAAATCGCTCCTATTAAAGCTGTAGTTTGCCCTTTGGTTAAAAAAGATGGATTGCCAGAAAAAGCTCGATTAATCGTAGATACATTGAAACCTCATTTTAATGTCTTATATGATCAACAAGGTTCAATTGGAAAACGTTACTACAGGCAAGATGAAGCTGGAACACCATATGGAATCACTGTAGATCATCAAACTATGGATGATGGTACCGTCACTATCAGATATAGAGATACTCAAAAACAAGATAGAACATCTTTAGAAAATGTTTTAAACATAATTCAATCAAGTCTACTTTAGTACTCCTTTTTAATCATGTATAAATATTTTTGTCTTTTGCCTCTGCTTTTAGCGTATGCTAAAACAGCTTCTCCAGATCCAATTTATGCTAAAAATGGAATGGTCGTTTCTCTTAATAAGAATGCTTCTAAAGCAGGAATTAAAATACTAGAAAAAGGTGGCAATGCTGTTGATGCTGCCGTTGCAGTTGGCTTTGCACTAGCTGTTACCTCACCGGAAAATGGTAATTTAGGTGGTGGTGGGTTTATGGTAGGAGCGACATCATATGGTAAAATCTTTTCACAAGATCACAGAGAGAAAGCTCCCTCACAATCAAATAGGGATATGTTTTTAAACCAAGATGGTTCAGTCGTGCCAAATATGTCTTTGAGCTCAAGGTCTTCTAGTGGTGTACCTGGGACAGTGCATGGGTTATTAAGCGCTTGGAAAGATCATGGTTCTGGAAACATTCGAATACAACAATTGCTGGCACCAGCAATAAAATTAGCTGAGAAAGGCTTTTTATTATCCAAACGCAGAGCGGATTTATTTAACAGCTACAAAGAAGTCTTTAAGTTAAATGCGGCCGCTGCAAAAATATTCATCCGTCAAGATGGTCGAACTTGGCAAAAAGATGATCTTTTTATTCAAAAAGATCTATCAAAAACGTTAAAGCGAATATCAAAATTTGGAATAGATGGATTTTATAAAGGGACTACGTCAAAAATGATAATAAGCGAGATGGAGAAAGGGAATGGACTCATTTCAAAAAATGACCTTGCAAATTATTCTCCTGTCTATCGTGAGCCAGTCATCGGAACTTTTAAAGATATTGAAGTAATCTCAATGGGCCCACCTAGTTCTGGAGGTCTCCTACTTATTCATATGCTAAATGCATTAGAAAACTTTCAATTAGATACTCTTGGCTGGAACTCTACGGACTATATACATCTATTGACTGAGGTAGCCAAGCGAGCGTACGCTGATAGAGCTCAGCATCTTGGCGATCCTGACTTTTGGAAGAATCCTAGAAATCTGTTTTTATCGAAGTCTTATGCAGCTAGTAGAATAGATAATATATCAATGAAAACTCATACTCCAAGCAAGGAAGTTCATCCAGGTAATTATGAAGACACTGAGAGTAATGAAACAACTCATTATTCTGTTGTAGATAGTGAAGGCAATGCTGTGGCAGTAACTACGACATTAAACCAAAACTTTGGAAATAAACATGTCGTTTCGGGTGCAGGTTTTTTCTTAAATAATGAAATGGATGATTTTTCAATTAAACCTGGAACACCAAATTTTTGGGGGTTGGTTGGTAGCGAGGCCAATGCAATTGAGCCAAATAAACGGCCCCTCAGTTCGATGACACCTACAATACTCATTTATGATGGGTATCCAATAATGACAATTGGTTCTCCTGGAGGATCCAAAATTATAACAACAGTACTACAATGTATTTTAAATGTATTAATTCACGATATGAATATTAAAGAAGCAGTCTGCGCACCAAGAATTCATCATCAATGGCTCCCTGAAAATACTGTTTTTATCGAACCCAATGGAGTATCTGTAGATATAATCGAGGCTTTAAAATTGCGGGGTCATATCGTAAAAACTTACGGATATATGGGTGTTGCAAACGGAATTATAATTAAAGATGATGGCTTATATGGCGGTGGAGACTGCAGGGATGAAACTGCCGCAGTAGGGTATTAATTATATACTTTCTCCCATTCACGAATTCTTTTATTTACCCAACTTGTTTCTGGAGCATCAACATTAACCATTTCAGATTTATTAGCTCGGATCCAAAACCATGACCCTTTAGGAATACCTTTACTATAATTACCGCTCAATGCAACAACACCATCCTTGTAAATATAGGTCCATGACCCATGTTTTTTCCCGAATCTATAATTACCAGTGATTGATTTTTGTCCATCATCATAATATTCTATAAACTCACCATGCAAAACACCTTTTGAATACCTGTGTTTGTGTAGAATTAATCCACTTTTTCCCCAAACTATTTGAGCTCCATCTCTCAATCCATCCTTCCAATTATTTTCATAAATCGGATTTCCTTTTTGGTTCCAACTTTTTTCTATTCCACTTTTTATTCCATAATTATATAAAACTTCTGATTGTTTTTTCCCATTTTTAAACCGTGTAATACATTTGCCGTTCTCTTTATCATCAATATATCCAAAAGAATAAGCTAGTTTCCCTTCTTCACTCCATTCGCTCCATCGCCCTTCTTTTTTACCATTTTTATAAGACCCTCGTCTCATTAATTGACCATTTGAAAACCACCACTGCCATATATTGTCCTCAATAGAGTTAGCATAAAATCCGATTTTATGCTTTTTACCATTTGGATACCACCAAACCCATCTACCATTTTTCATACCTTTATCATAAATACCTTGTAATTCTTTTTGGCCATTAGGATAATAATTGAAGACATTTCCATTAAAGGGAATAGACTCTTCCTTTAAATATTTTATTAATGAGCCATTTGAATTAAGTACATCTGATAAATCACTTGTTAACACTTGCCCATTTATAATTATTGGTAAAAAAGCTAGGATAAGATATAACATTTTATTTAAATGAGTTTTCTATAAGATTTAAATAAACAGAGGCACCTACTAAAAGAGACCTTTCATCAATGTCAAAGTGGGAGCAATGGTGTGGTGTTGATAATAAATCATTTTTTTTAGGAGCAGAACCTATAAAGAAAAAACATCCAGGTATTTTTTGTAAATAATATGAAAAGTCCTCACCTCCCATAGATAAATAGGGTGATTTCGCTTGATTTCCAACTATATCTTTAGCAGCTAGTAAAACATTTTTTACAGGTACGTCATGATTGACCGTAGGAGGATATCCCTCTTTATATTTTATTTTGATTGTAGCATTGAAAGAATTTGAAACCCCTTCAATTATTTCTTCCATTCTTTTTTTAATCATTTGCCGATTTTGCTCTGAATATGCTCGTGTTGTTCCATACATAATTACATTATCAGAAATAACGTTAAAGTTTTCACCACCTTTTATTTTACCTATTGTCAAGACTGTGTTTTCTAATGGGTTTGTATTTCTACTAACAACGGTTTGTAAAATAGTTATGAGGTGGCTCGCTACAACAATTGCATCTACAGTCCCTTGCGGAGCCGCACCATGTCCACCTTTCCCTAAGATTTCTATTTCAAATATATCAGCAGATGCCATTACTGGACCGGTTTTCAAACCTACTTCACCATATTTCTGATAGTTCCAAAGATGTAACCCATATATTTCATCCACACCATTTAAACAACCATCCTCAATCATATACCTTGCACCACCTCCGCCCTCCTCTGCTGGCTGAAAAATAAACTTTACTGTTCCTTTATTTATTCTATTGTTTTTTGATAAAGACTTAGCTGCTCCCAATAAAATTGCCATATGTCCATCGTGCCCACATGCATGCATTACTCCATCATTCCTTGATTTATAATCTGAAGAACCTTTTTCTTGTATTGGAAGTGCATCCATATCTGCTCTTAGTGCTATTGTCGGCCCAGGCCCAAAATATATTTCACCAACGACACCAGTTTTACCTACATTTGTTTTATGTTTTATTCCAAATTCTTTTAAATATTTAGAAATAGTTTCTGCTGTTTTAAACTCTTTAAAACTTAGTTCTGGATACTTATGGAAATGCCTTCTGTAATAATATATTTCATCGGATAATTCTGCAATTTCTTTTCTTATATTAATTTTCATTTTCTGCCAATATGATTTATAGTTTGTATAATTAATCGCCCAAAGTCATTTTCTACTTTTTTAGCGCTAGCTAACACGTCTTCGTGTTTTAATAATCTGTTATCTAATCCTGCAGCAAAATTTGTCAAAACTGAAAAGACTAAAACATCCATATTTAATTTTTTAGCATATTCAATCTCAGGAACTGTACTCATCCCAACTGCATCGCCCCCTAAATTTTTTAAGAATCGAATCTCTGCAGGTGTCTCATATGCTGGCCCAGGCATCCAACAGTAGTTACCCTCTAAAAGATTTATATCATTTTTTTTTGCTACTGAAAAAGCTGTGTTAATCATTTCTTGATTATAATATCTTTCTCCACATTTTAGTTTAGGCAATGAACTGTTTGATAAAAAGGTAGAATCAAAATGACCTTTTATCAACATAATAGAACCTGGATAATTTTTTAATTTTAAACTCCCAGATGAATTTGTTATGATTACTTTTTTAATTCCTAACTGGTGGAAGACTTTAATTGGTAATGAGACACTTTCTAAGTTTATACCTTCATAATAATGTAATCTTCCTCGCGCAACCAAAACATGCTTGTCTCCAATATAACCTGATATAAATTCTCCTCGATGACCATCTACTTTAGAAATTGGGAAAGAAGATATATTTTTAAATGGCAGAATCCTTTTATTAGTTAACTTGTTTACTACATGGTCAAGGCCAGATCCAAGAATAATTCCCATGTTTCCATCAAAGTTAAGGATACTGTTTATTTCATTTATTTGCACTAATAAATAACCACTTTTTAACTATCGCTCACCGCTAGCTGTCCACAACCAGCATCAATGTCAGTTCCTTTACTCCATCGGATAGTAACCGGAAAAGGGGCAGACCTTAATTTTGACATAAAAGAATGAATTTTACTTTGGTCAGGTCTCTGGAATTCACCATCTGTTTCATTATAAGGAATAACATTTAATTTACATTTTTTAATATCATATAATAGTTTAATTAACCTGGAAGCGTCCTCAATACTATCATTACATTCTTTAAGCAAAACATATTCAAAGGTTAGCCATGTATTAGATTGCTCAGTATATTTTTTTGAAGCATCTAATAAATCAACTAATGCATTTTTTTTTGTAATTGGCATAATCGCTTTTCTTTGTTCATTTGTGGTCCCGTTTAAACTGATAGCTAGCTTAAATTTTTCTTTTTCTTTAGTAAACTTTTCAATCTTACTAATGACACCAGCAGTTGATATTGTAATTCGTTTATATCCCATATTAATACCATTTGGATTGTGCAAAAGATGAGCAGATTTGATAACATTTCGATAATTAAGGAAGGGTTCTCCCATTCCCATAAAAACTATATTTGTTATTTGTTTATTTATTTTTTGGCTGATCATAAGATATTGATCAACTATTTCTCCAGGGGTTAAGTTTTCTTTGAATCCCATTTTTGCTGTAGCGCAAAACTTACAATCTAATGCACAACCAACCTGAGTTGATAAGCACAGAGTGACTCTATCATCATCATTCATTAAGACTGATTCAATTAAAGCTCCACTTTGTGTTTTAAATAAGAACTTATTAGTTAATTCTGAAGTCGATTTAGTTGCTCGAACAAAAGTTAAAGGATGAATACAATATTCTGATCTTAAAAAAGTTATAAGCTCTTTTGGTAAATTATTAAAAGCATCAAAATCATTTACTTTGTTCCTATATAGCCAGTTAAACAATTGTTTAGCTCTAAAACTTTTAACATCATTATCTTCACAAATTTTAACTAAACCTTCGAGACTCTTTCCAATTAGTGATGTTTTATCTGTTTTCATAAATTTACCCGTAAATTAAAAAATAAGCGTATTTAGCTTTCGGAAATTAACTTATCAAAGTAATTTTCTAACCGCAAATATTTATCACCAAAAATAATAGAGATATAATGTCAAAAAATATAAATGATACAGAATTACTAGAAGAACTTGTAAAAGCGAAAAATAACTTTACTACAGAAATTGGCAAAGTTATTATTGGTCAAAAAAGTGTGCTCGATCAGATGTTAATTGCACTCCTAACCCGTGGGCATACTTTGCTAGTTGGTGTGCCTGGATTAGCTAAGACTCTTCTTATAAAGTCTATGGCTGAAATATGCGATCTTAATTTTAAACGAATTCAGTTTACACCCGACTTAATGCCGAGTGATATTACTGGGACTGAATTAATAGATGTAGATCCTGAAAACGGGAAAAGAAATTTTCGTTTTTACAAAGGTCCAATTTTTGGAAATATTATTCTTGCTGACGAAATAAATAGAACACCACCGAAGACCCAATCGGCACTATTAGAAGCTATGCAAGAACATAAGGTAACAGCAGGTGGAAATACATATGATCTAGAGGAACCATTTTTTGTACTTGCTACTCAAAACCCGATTGAACAAGAAGGTACCTATCCACTTCCAGAGGCGCAATTAGACAGATTTATGTTTCATTTAAATATAAGCTACCCTACAATTGAAGAAGAAATTTCAATTGTTAACCGGACAACTATTGGTAATCATGCTAATATTGAAAAAGTATTTTCGAAGGAATCTATTATTAATTTTCAGAATCTTACTCTTCGAGTTCCAATTTCTGAAAATGTAGTAAGCTATGCTGTCAAATTAGCAGCCTCTACAAGACCAAATGAAGTTGATAGTGATAGCTATATTAAACAATGGGTTGAATGGGGCGCTGGTCCTAGAGCATCTCAGTATTTAGCTTTAGGAGCAAAAGCAAAAGCGCTTCTAGATGGTCGACCTACTCCAAGCATAGAAGACATTCAATCTATAGCTCCAGATATTTTAAGACACCGAATCCTCCCTAATTTCAACTCAGAGGCTGAGGGTATAAAAATTGATGATATAGTTAATCACTTAATTAATAATATCGAGGCTTAATATTTCCCAAGTAAACGATAAGAAAAAATATTTACAGCCCGAAATGGTTGCAATGCTTAATTCAATATCAATGAAAGCCAAATTAGTAGTCGAGGGGTATATAATTGGTCAGCACCGTAGCCCTTATCATGGATTTAGTGTTGAGTTTTCCGAACACAGGAGTTATGAACCTGGCGACGAGGTAAAGCACATCGACTGGAAATTATATGGTAAAACAAATAGACTATACGTAAAAAGATACGAAGAGGAAACGAACCTTCGTGCGCATCTTATTTTAGACACAAGTAAATCTATGTCATATACTAGTAATAAAGTTTCAAAATTAGATTACGGTAGCTATTTACTGGCTGCACTTTCCTATTTAATGATTAGTCAACAAGATGCAGCTGGAGTGGTCTTATTCGATGAAAAAATTCGTTCTTTTATACCTCCAAAAAGTACTCCTAGTCATTTAAATACACTTTTAAATGTATTAGATGCTCCAAAACCAGGGAATGACACAAAAATTGAGTCTGTGCTGCATCAAATGGCTGAAAGAATCAATAAACGTGGTTTGGTTATTATTATTTCAGACCTTTTAGATGAACCTAAAAATATTTTGAAGGGGCTAAAACATTTCCGACATAAGAAACAAGAAGTTATCTTGTTTCATATACTTGATCGAAATGAATTAGAGTTTGAATTTGAAAACAGAACGAAATTCGTTGATATGGAATCTGGTGAAGAAATAACAACAGATCCATGGCATATAAAAAATGACTATAAAAACTTAATATTAGACATACAGAAATATTACAGTAGAAATTGTCGACTTAATAAAATAGATTATGTTCCATTATATACTGACGATAGTCTTGATAAAGGTTTAAGTGAATATTTTAATAAAAGGCAACGACTAGGATAATACTCTTTATTAGTTTTGCTCGGCTATGTCCCGTTTGTACCTAATCAATTCTAATTGTCTTTGATATTCAGATTCATTTTCAAAGTCTATACTCTTTACATCTTTTATTTTTTTTTCTGCTTTCCTGTACCAGCGAACAGCTAATTCAAAATCTTTTGTAAAACCATCAGTACCATTAAAATATTTATCGCCCAGTCCTTCATATGAACTGGCCATACCTAAAGCAGCTTCAAAGTCATCTTCATTTAAATAATAAGCTTCATCAAAAGCTTTCTCAGCCTCTTCATAATTTTCCATTTGGTTGTGAATAACTCCTAAATTAAAAAATAAGTCAGCTTTAATAATCTTATCTTGTTCATTTTTAAGAGCATCGTTAAAAACTTTAATAGATTGTTCTTTTTCTCCAATGTCATAATACATAGATGCTAATTCTCTTAATGCATTACTATTTGAGGGCTCTATCTGAACTGCCTTTTTGTAATAAGGAATAACTGCCTCACTTCCTAAACCGCATCTCAAAAGAATTTGACCAGCTGTAAAGTTCGAGCTAAAACTTTCCGGATCTTTTTCTACCGCAATTTTTATAAAACCAATCGCTTTTTCCTTATCATCTAAATCTAAATAACATTTTGAAAGAGTTGTGTATGTTTGCGGGTCTTTAGGGTTAATAATAGATGCGTTAGTAAAATATGTAATTGCTTCGTTTAAGTACTTGTTTTTATTATCTGGATCAGATTGTATTTCTTTAAATTTTTCAACACCTTTGTTGAATTGCTCTGCCCAATAAAATTGGGTGTAATTATTAACTTGCTCAGAAACGGGAAGAAAAATAGTTCTAATTTCAACTTTTTTATTAGGGTCAATCGAAATAGCTTTCTGAAACATATCATACATTCCTTTCCAATCTTTATTTCTTGCATGAACCTCAATAGCATAAACAATGGGTATTTCCGGGTTATCAGGTTCTACAGCCATGGCTTTTGGAAGCCATTCATCTGCTTTAGACCATTCGGATTGTTGTATGGCTAATTTTGCTGTAGTGTATTCTTGACTAGAACACGCAA